>Ga0209398_1000201_pt1 | contig 42986 bp, 20 predicted proteins | sample AshMeaBigSpring_FD_184125 | JGI IMG/M metagenome (GOLD analysis project Ga0209398, IMG submission 184125) | Groundwater microbial communities from Big Spring, Nevada to study Microbial Dark Matter (Phase II) - Ash Meadows Big Spring (SPAdes)... | ecosystem: Environmental > Aquatic > Deep...
TGCCCACGCCGGCAATCGTCGCCGTATTCCCTGCGGCATAGCTCGTACCGTTCACGCTAAAGCCGCTCACGCTCACGCTGCCGTCTACGCTGGTCGTACCGCTTAACACGCTACCGGTTAAGGTCGTATCTTCGTTGGTAGAGACCGTTTCGTCCGCATCGCTAAAGCCGTCCGTGACCGCATTGACGCTGATCGTTAAGGTCGACGTATCGCTGCTGGTGCCGTCGGTCGTCGTATAGCTAATCGCAGGAACGCTGCCGTTATAGTTGCTCGCAGGAATAAAGGTATAGCTACCGTCGCTCGCGATGCTAATCGTGCCCACGCCGGCAATCGTCGCCGTATTCCCTGCGGCATAGCTCGTACCGTTCACGCTAAAGCCGCTCACGCTCACGCTGCCGTCTACGCTGGTCGTACCGCTTAACACGCTACCGGTTAAGGTCGTCTCCGTCGTTTGGATTGCTTCTTTTTTCAAGCATCCCAAGTTTGCTTCGGTATTAACAACGTACGCGAAAAACGGCATCACGCAAGCGACCGACTTTTCGGTCTTTTTTATCGCGGTCGGACTGTTTGCGGGGGCGATCGATCATAGCGGTATGTTGATACACGTACAACCTCTTTTGCAAGAGAGTATCAACCGTTTGGGATCCTTTTCGATCGTCGTCATTCCGCTTTTATTTATCGCTATCGCGATACTGGGTATTCATCCGCTTGTTCTTGCGGTGATGTTCGGCAAGATTTTACTTGCCCTCTCTTTGCCGCTCTCTTCCGTCTCGGTGGCACTGCTTTTGATCTTGGCGGCGGCGATTTCGTTTATCGTTTCGCCTTTTGCCGGCATGTCGCTGATGACGGCGAAATTTTTAAACGTCACGCCGCTTGACGTTTCGCTTCGTTGGAATTTGCTTTTTTGCGCTCTTTTTTTAGCCGAAGGGATTTTGTTTGCTTACTTGTGGTCTTTTTAAGACGCTTGAGGGTTTACATGTAAGTATTCCAAAAGCGTGCGCATCAGCACTTCGGTTCGTTGCGTGCGCTCTTTGATCTTTAAAACGATGGCTTCTTCGCTTTGCACGTAGCGTGAAGGCACAAGTTCGTTGCGGCAGTTTTCAACGATGGAGGCTATCGCTTTTTCGGTCATTTCAAGGTGAAACTGTAAACCGATCACGTTTGTTCCGACTTGAAACGCCTGATGCGCGCACGCTTCACTCTTGGCAAGCCATAACGCATGGGGCGGCAAATCAAACGTCTCTCCGTGCCAATGAAACACTTCGAGCAAAAGCGAAAAACCGAAAACGCCCTTTTGAGCTTCATACGAAACGGGTACGATCGGAAACCACCCGATCTCTTTTTCGCGATGGGGATACACCTTGCTTCCCAAAGCGTTGGCGATCAATTGTGCGCCCAAGCAGATACCCAAAACGGGCTTTTTGCTCTGAATCATTGAGCGAATCCATGCTTTTTCTGCGACAAGCCAAGGAAATTCCGCTTCGTCGTTGACGCTCATGGGTCCTCCCATCACGATCAACAAATCAACCTCCTCGCATTGGGGTAAAGAGGCGTCTGGCTCGTAAAAACGCGTATACGTTACCTCATAACCTCGTTCGTCAAGCCACGACGCGATCGTTCCCAAACCCTCAAACGCTACATGTAAAAAAGCATGCGCTCGCATACCGACTCCTTGGAAATATTTTGAACGAGCATAGCATAAAAATGCTCTAAAGTGCTTACGTGTAGCCGATACGGTACGTTGTTTAAAAAATAACCAAAAAATAACGTTTTTATTCGCCTTCTCTGCCTAATTTTGTGCTAAACTGCTTGCATCACATTGACGTGAAAGGGCAAAGGTAACGGTCATGATAGAGTCACACTCTCCCCTCTACGATGCTTTTAAAAGCGTCTTAAACACCATCGACACACAACGCGTCCAAGAGTTACTCGCCTACATGAACACCGAGGCGATCAATTTCAATCTCTTTAAGAACAATGCTTTTATCGAACGCAAATTTCCTTTCGATATTATTCCGCGCATCGTTTCCCATCAAGAGTTCACGTACCTCGAAAAAGGCATCAAGCAGCGCATCTACGCTCTCAATCTTTTCTTAGAAGATATTTACGGCGATCAAAAGATTCTCAAAGACGGCATTATCCCCAGCGAATTCGTCTTCGCCTCCAAGGCGTATCTGCCCTCGTTCGCCCATACCAAAGTCTCTAAAAATATTCGCGTTCATATCAGCGGAATCGACTTGGTCAAAAACAGCGTCGGCGACGGTTGGGTCGTTTTAGAAGACAATTTACGAGTGCCCAGCGGTGTCAGTTATCCGCTTTCGTTGCGAATTTTGACGCGCAAAGTGTTTCCCGAGTTTTTTGAAAAACTACCGATTCAAAGCGTGCACGATTATCCCAAGCGTCTCGAAGCGGCGATGGACTACGTCAATACGGGCGGCATCAACGTCATTTTGACTCCCGGTAGGTACAATTCGGCGTTTTACGAACACTCGTACCTTGCCAAACAAAGCGGCGCGGTTTTAGCGACGGGAGAAGACCTCTTTGTCGAGAAAGACAAAGTCTACCTTAAAACCTATCTCGGCAAAAAAGCGCGCGTCGGTGCGATTTACCGTCGTTTGGACGATGATGCGCTTGATCCGGTGGAGTTCAATCCCGACTCGCTAATCGGCGTACCGAACATCACCCAAGCGTACCGTGCCGGCAATATCGCTTTGATGAACAGTATCGGAAACGGTATCGCCGACGATAAGGGCATCTATTATTTCGTGCCGGCGATGATTCGCTACTACATGAACGAAGAGCCGATCTTACAGAATGCGCCGACGTATTTGGCGTTTTTCGAGAAAGACCGTCAGCACATCTTGCAAAACCTACGCACGCTCGTCATCAAAGACGTCGCCGAAGCAGGCGGATACGGCGTCGTTTTCGGCTCCAAACTCTCCAAAAATGAGCGTGAAGCCCTCAAAGACGCCATCATTAAAGAGCCTAGACGCTTTATCGCCCAAGAGGTCATCGAGTTTTACGACATCGAATGTTTAACGAACGAAGGAACGTTAAGCCCGAGAAAAGCCGATCTTCGCATGTTTTCGATCTTTAGCGACGATATTTTTATCTGGCCGTGCGGCCTGACGCGTTACGCGATGGACCCTAGCAGTTACATCGTCAACTCTTCGCAAGGCGGAGGATTTAAAGATACGTGGGTTTTAAAGGAGAGCAAATGATCCTCATTTCACCGCAAACCGCCGAAAGCCTCTTCTGGATGGGAAGATACATCCAACGTGCGGAAAGTATGACGCGCCTTATTATTGCGCTGTTCGATAAAATTATCGACGAAAACTTTAACGAAGCCAAAGAACTGTACGAAAAATTGGGTATCGCGCTTCATTACGCCTCTTCACAAGCATTTTTACGCAAAAGCGTCTTCGAGCTTGATTTTATCAGCTTGTACTACGTCATCAATACCGCACGCGAAAATGCAATTCTGACGCGTTCGCATTTGCCCAACCGTATGTTTAGCCGTATTAACGCTTTGTATTTAAAATACCAAGCCGCTAAAGAAGAGCCTAACGTTTCGATTTATTGGCTCGAATCGACGCTTCAAGAACTCGATGCGATCTGGGGCAATTTAGAGCTCTCCCTTGTCGAAGCCAAAGAAGCACCGCTCATCGAGCTCGGCAAAGTCGTCGAACGCATGGACCTTAGTATTCGTCTGTTCGACAGTATCGAAGCGGCCGTTATGGATACAGAAAAACTTAATGTCATTGCCGATAAAATACGTCCCGGCCACAAAAAAATTCTTTTATCCAGTAGCCAAAAAGCAAAGGCCTTAGCTACGATTAATTCGGTATTTGGAGCTTTAATCACATCTCATGAAAGTTAATTTTTCGTATGATTTTACCCTCACGTTTCCAGAATCCGTGAGAGACCACCGTTACTGTTTGCGTATCGTTCCTTACGAAAACGCTATACAAAGCTGCTCTCGCCTTGATATTCTCGTCAATGCGAACACGGCGTTCGAGCAAGGACGCGACGGCTTTGCCAACCGTTTCGTCTACGGAACGATCGCAAAACCGCACAAGAGTTTAACCGCACATATCGAAGGCGAACTCGAACTCTCGCCTTACGTCTATTGCGACGAAGAGCCTCCCGCTCTTTACAACGCACCCTCACCGCTTGTCGGCTTTTGTGCGCTGATGCAGGCGTTTTTAGACGAAACGACGCTTCCCGTAAGCACTTTTCGCAAAGCCGTGGTGCTCACGCAAAAAATTCGTGAACATTTCACGCTTATCGAGAACACCAAAGCTGAAGGTTTGGAGAGTTTTTTACTCTATAAAGAGGGGCTTCGAAACGATTTTAGCCATCTTTTAATCGCGTTATTGCGACACGTCAACATTCCGGCTCGTTTGTGCCACGGTTTTATCGAAGGCGAAAATAAAATGCATACGTGGGTCGAAGCGTGGATGGACGGTGATTGGAGAGGATTCGATCCGATTAAGGGCATCGTCATTCACGACGAGCCTTACGTCAAATTGGCACACGGACGCGACTTTTCCGAGTGTGCGATTTACAAAGGCAGCTACATCGGAAAACGCCAACACATCTTGAAAATCACGGGACAAATCGGAAGGGAAGAGCAATGATCGAAGAGGTTTTCAGTGTTCAACTTCCCGTCAACGAAACGCTTTCGCTCAAGCGCAACCGCTTTGCGCCGCCCGATATCACGAAGGCGACGAAACGTATTTCGATCGTCACGGGCATTCACGGCGACGAAATCGAAGGACAATACGTCTGTTACCTGCTTGCTAAATGGTTGAACGCCAATCCCGATGCGATCAAAGGTATCGTCGATATCTATCCCGCGATGAATCCGATGGGCATCGACAGCATTACGCGTGGTTTTCCGTTCTACGACGTCGATCTTAACCGCACGTTTCCGGGAAGCACGTCCGATTTTTTACCCGCGCAAGTCTCCAACGCCATCGTCGATACGGTCAAAGGAAGCGACTATGCGATCGACATTCACGCGAGCAATATCTTCTTACGCGAATTGCCGCAAGTACGCATTAGCCGCGCCAATGCCGACGAATTGGTTCCGCTGGCGGAAAAACTCGGTATCGACTTTATTTGGGTGCACGATGCGGTAACGGTTTTGGAATCGACCTTTTCGCATGCGATGAACACGCTCGGAACGCAAACCTTGGTCGTGGAAATGGGTGTGGGTATGCGCATCACCAAAGAGTACGGACAAAACCTTACACGCGGTCTTTTAAACCTGATGGCACATGTCGGCATTATCGATAAGCCGATTTTACCGCCGACGACCACGGCGGTTTCAACGCTCAATTCCGAAGTTTTTTTTATCAATGCCTCCAAAGCAGGCGTTTTTATTCCTATTTTAGAACATAACGTCAGCGTATTGCGCGGCGAAAAACTCGGAGAAATTATCGATCCGCTTTTGGGCGTCGTTCAAGAGACCATCATCAGCCCGTGCAACGGACTTTTATTTACGATTCGAGAATATCCCGTCGTTTACGAAGGATCTTTGATTGCTCGAATACTCGAAGACCCCAAAGAGGAAGCAAGCGTATGAGAGAAGAAATTTTATTTGAGATCAGTTCGCTTAGCCGCAATCCTTTAAAGGTTAAAGGTTACCGGTTCGGGAAACAAGACACGACGCCTAGTTGCGTGATTGTAGGGCCGATGACGGGCAATGCGATCGATCAATTGTGGATTGCTTCTCAAATCGTACGCTTTTTGCGCCAACAAGAACTGGCAAATGCCGCATTTATCAAAGGCGAAATTTTAGTCGTACCGACGGTCAATCCTTATTCGTTTAACATGGGAAAAAGTTTTTGGCCGCTTGATAACACCGACATCGACGTGATGTTCCCGGGCTATGATAAAGGTGAAACCACCCAACGCATCGCCGCACGATTGTTTGAAAAAACCAACAACTACGACTATGCAATTTTACTGGAAGCCAGAAAAGATCACGTCGAGTGCATTCCTTACGTCAAAGTATTGCAAACGGGACGGGAAAATATCGATCATGCTAGAGCGTTCGGACTGGATTTTATTCATCTCAAAGAGCCGAGTCCTAGCGATACGGTATCCCTCAACTACAACTGGCAAATCTGGAACGCACAATCTTTTTCGCTCATTTCGGGTAAAAAAGGCGTTTTACAAAAAAGCGAAGCCAATAAAGTCATCGATGCGATCATTCGGTTTCTTTCGCAAAAAGGTTTGATCGATTATGCGACGTTTGCGGCATCAAGCGGCAATATCGTGACGCAAAACGACGTTGAAGCGATTAAAAGTACCGCCGCGGGACTTTTCGACGCACTGGTTCCGATCGGTGAATGCGTCGTTCACGGTCAACCTTTGGGACGTATTTTCAATGCTCTGGAAGGCACGTTGATGCAGACGATCATCTCTCCTTGCGACGGCATCGTTTCATGCCGCTACGACTATTCGATGATCTTTCAAAACGCGATTGCGTACCGTATTATCAAAGCGGAAGCGGCACTAAATCGTTACATGTAAAAGCAGAGGAGCAAAGATCTCTTTGCTCCTAAACGCAGATTATGAGCGGAATTGATTGAGTTTGGTATTGAGATTTTCGGCCAAACGCGAGAGATGATCCGCCGCCGCGGCGATCTCTTCTACGCTTCTGGCGTTTTGACTGGTGAGCGTATTGATGTTGGAAACCATCGAGACGATTTTATCGGTATCGTTGGAAATCTTATGCGAATTGGACGCACTCGTCGTGACGGACGTTACACTTTTTTCCATGACGTCTACCGTTCCCAAAATCGTCGATTCGACGCCGCTAGAGACGTCCGTCAGCCTTTGGATATTGCGAGCGTTTTTATTCATCTGATCGGACGAATCCACGATCGACTGAACGATCACGTTGATGGTCGCGTTAATCTCGGTTAACGAAGCTTGCGTACGCTCGGCAAGTTTACGCACCTCATCCGCAACAACCGCAAATCCGCGTCCGTGTTCTCCGGCACGTGCCGCTTCGATGGCGGCATTGAGTGCCAAAAGATTCGTTTGATCCGCGATATCGGAGATCACGGTTAAAATTTGTTTGACCTGCTCGGCATCGTGGCTCATCTGTTCCAATTTGTGCGCTAAGGCACTCTCGGCTTGACTGGCGTTATCGACTTCGTTACGCAACGAAATGACTTCCTCTTTAGCGTCGTTGAGCTTTTTACCCGCAGAAGCGATCTCTTCTTTCATCGTTTCGGAGAGTTGCGCCGTCTCTTGGACAAAGACTTTGATCGTATCGATCTCGTGAATCGCGTTTTCGACGATCAAAGAGCTTTGTTCGGCATTGCGTCCGATTTGCATACTGGTCGTGCTAAGCTCATGCGAAACCGATGCGTTTTCATTAGACGAATTTTTTGCATCTTCGATCGTATGTTCTAGCGTATCGACCAAGTCGTTGAAACTCTTGACGATCTCGTTGATCTCGTTTTTCTTGTCGTAGCTGATGCGAAATTTAAGCTCTTTCGTACGAACGAAACTCGTGATACTGTCGCGAATCAAATGCACGCCTTGCAAAATGTTTTTACGAATCGCAAAGCTCAAAATCAAGACCGAAATACCCACGATAAACGCGACCGAAATCATCATCAAAGTTGCGCTCTCTTTCGTATCGACGGCAATCTTTGCATCGTTTTGCGATAAGGTTTTATTGTACGCCATATGCTCTTCCAAAAGCGTATTGAGTGCCGTGCTCTGCGAACGTAATTGATACAACAAGGCTCTAGATTCTTCGTTTTTTCCAGCCGTCGATAAGGTAAAGAGTTGTTGAGAAATAGCGATAAAAGAGCTAATCAGTTCTTTTTCCTTAAGGTACATCTCTTTATCTTTCTCATCGGAAAGTAAAGCTTCGTATTTTTTATAGCTTACATCAAATTTTTCTCGATACTCGTGAAAGCGTTTTTCGATTCGTTGAAAATCCTCTTTGTCGTGAGCCGTAATGTGCTCCCAAAGTCTGACGCGCATCTGGTTGAATTCGTTTTGCAAATCCGCCATAATTAAAACGCTCGGAAGCGAGTTCACGTTACAGGTATTGGTTTTTTCAAACACTTGTTCCATTTTCGTAAGCCCGATACCGAAAATTGCGATAAGCCCGAAAAACGCGATGGAGAGCATCACCATCAATTGTCGTGAAATACTCATAGTTGACTCCTTTATGATCTTGAGTAAAATCATAACGTAGCAAGTGTGACAAATGCGTTGTATGCTAAGCAAGAAGGGAGAAGAAGGCTCAAAAGAGAGTATAAAGCCTTCGATTAAACGTTTCGTCGGACGTCGACTTCGATGGAAAGTTCGCTTTGACCGCTACTGAGCACCACGCCTCGAAGCGGTGCGACGTCGTCGTAGTCTCTGCCGCTTCCTAAAACGATGTGTTGCGTACGTGCGAGCAGATTGTTGGTCGGATCGAATGCCGCCCAACCGTATTGCGGAATGTAGACGTCGACCCATGCATGCGACGCGTCGCTTCCAAAGAGTTTTTCGCCTCCAAGCGGAGGCAAGGTTTCGATATAACCGCTGACGTATCGCGCACTCATTCCCAAGGAACGCAGTGCCGCAATCGCAAATTGTGCGAAGTCTTGGCAGACCCCTTTTTTGGCTTCAAAGATCTCCTCGATCGGCGTCGTTATATCGCTAAAGCCGGCGACAAAATCAAAATCTTCGTAAATGCGCCCCATAAACTCTTTGATCGCGTCGGCGATAGGACGATGCGGCTCAAACGAACGCCGCGCATACGCGCGAATGGCGTCCGAAGCTTTAGGAATACGTTTGGAGTCGAATAAAAAGAGCTTTGCCTCAATGGCATCCGGTTCAAAGCGCGTTAATGCACGCACGAGTTCTTCACATGTCAGCGTTAACGCCTCAAAACGCTCAACGCGCCTTAAAACCTCTTGTTCGTCTATGACGACGTGTGAGCGACCGACGACGTTTAACGACCGATGGGCTTCTCGAATCAATAAATGCGACGTTGCGTTACCGAACATATCGGTAAAATCGCTAACTTCATACGCCAAAGGCGTCACTTCCATCGTAAAATCGGTAACATGCTGCGTGGCACTCTCTTGAGGGCGTAAGCGCGCGATATTGTGGCTAAACGTTACGAGCCCTTGATAATGAAATGCCGTTTGATGGTAAATTTCGTACGTCATGTGCTACTCGTCATAGTGGGAAAAATAGGTTTTGGAAAGCTCTACCGAACAGAGCGAAAAGTGCTCCGAAAGCTGTGCTAAAAGCCGATCAAGAACCTTGTAAACCTTTTCGTTTTCGTCTAGGTGCATCAGCGACGCAAGGTTACCGAGCGTTAGAGTGCTGTAAGCTTGAAAGATCGGCTCTTCGTAAGCACTCAAATAAGTTTTGCGTTTGGGTAAGGCTTTTAAATCCTCCAGTAAAGCTTGCGTCACGTAAGCGACGGATTTGGGAAAATGCGGATTTAAGATCAAAAATTCCACCACGTTTTCAAGCTGTAGGGAACTTTTATACTGCGTGCGGTAGGCATTAAAGCTTTCGCTTGAACTCAAAAACGCCTCTAAAATATCGTACATTACGGCTTTATCGTATTGAGAACAGAGCAGTGAGCGGGCTTTTGAAAGCGTTAAAAGCGCGCTTTCGAGCTTAAATCCGATGTCGTATACGATCAATCCTTGCTCTTTATACATACTCTCTTCGACCAACTCTTTGTACGCTACGAGGTATAGCAACACTTTATCAAGCTCGCCTAACATACTTCGAACGGGCGTATTGACCTTTTTCGTAAACTGCTTCCACTCTTTTTGCATCTGCTCAAAGAGTTTCCACGCCTCAATCGCCAAAAGGCTCTTAACGGAAAGATTGGCGTTTCCGAGTCGCTCAAGGGTAAATGCCAAAGAGCCTTGCTTGGTAGCGTCTTTCATCAACGAAGCGATTTCTAGCAAAGGATTTTGCACCGTATCTTCGTCTAAAAAACCCGGATACGTCATCGTCAGATGCGTTAAAGCTTTTTGTAACGTGCGTTTAGACTCTTGCGAAACGCTTCCCTCGTAATGGTGAAAGTCGGTCATTTTTTTGACCGTATAACGCATCAGACGCAAGGTATGAATCGCGCGCGAAAGATAACGTCCAAGCCAAAAAAGATTTTCGGCTTTAAGCGTGGGCAAGGTGTTCAGCGAAGCGTCGATAAACGGTAAAGCCGCGTAGCTTGGAAGATTTTCGTGTTTTTTGTCTTCCCCCAAAATCCACAAATCTTTGCTCGTTCCTCCCTTTTGCGATGAAACGAGTAGCGCGTCTTTGGAGGCGGAAACACGTACCAGTCCGCCGTTCATCACGGTATAATTTTCGCTTTTTTTCAAAGCGTAGGCACGAATAACCGCGTTGCGCGGTTCAATTTTGCCCTGACCGTAAAAAGGCGTCGTCGAAAAATCGATCGCCTCTTGCGCGACGTATTGATGCGGATTGTCCAAAATGCTTTTTTGGAGCTTCTCTTTCATCGTTTCGGAAAGGTTTTTGACCAAAAAGGTTTGAATCGATTCGGTTTTATCGATTTTTTTGATGATAAAGCTCTCGAAGTTATTCATGACGAAGGTTAACTCTTTTTCTTGTCCGCACCACCACGTTGCGATTTGCGGCAAAAGCAGCTCTTCGTTCAAAAAGAAACGGCAAATACGTTCCATAAAAGGATTGAGTCCGATATTTTCGACGATGGCACTTCCCAAAGGATTGATCATCGCTAGATTGCCTTGACGCACGCAATCGACTAAACCCGCAACTCCCAGCCTCGAATCTTCTAAAAGCTCCAAAGGGTCGCAAAAGCGATCGTCCAGACGTTTAACCAACGTTTGAATCGGTTTGAGTCCGCTTAAACTTTTCAGCCAAACGCTACCGTTTTTACACAACAGATCATCGCCTTGAACAAGATTGATTTCTAAAAACGAACTCAGATACGCATGTTCAAAATAGGTTTCGTTGTGCGGACCGGGCGTTAAAAGCGCGGCTTTGGACGTATCGCCTTTGGTAAGCTTTTTGAGCAGTTTTTTGTACTCTTCGATAAAAGGAAAAAGCTTTTTAACCTCGTGATCCGTGTAAAAATCTTTTGCCGCGATGTTCATCGTTAAGCGGTTTTCGATGGCATAGCCTAAGCCCGAAGGTGCTTGCGTACGGTCGTTAATGACCCACATCTTTCCATCAGGCCCTCGTGCAAGGTCTAGCGCGTAAAAATAGAGCTGAAAATCGTCGCGTACGCCCAAACCGTGTACGGCGGGTAAAAAGCCCTTGTGCGTAAAAATGACTTCGGCGGGAATGATGTTTTCTTTTAAGAGTAACTGCTCGCCGTAGAGGTCTTTTAAAATGAAATTGAGCAATTTCGCACGTTGTTTGATCCCTTGTTTGACGCTTTTCCACTCTTCTTTCGTGATGATAAAAGGAATCGGATCTAAACTCCACGGACGATTGCCTTCGCCCTCAGGATCGTTATAAACGTTGTACGTAACGCCGTTATCTTCCAGATGCCACGCGATCTCGGCTTGTTTACTCTCCATCTCTTCAACGCTCAAACGCTCCAAGTGTGCCGCCAAATTCTTCCAATGCGTCTTGACGGCACGATCTTTATCGACCATTTCGTCGCAAAATGAGGCGGAAGCGTACGTATCGAAAAACTGCATTAGGCTTTCATTCCTTTTCGTCTTAGATCGAGCGTATGCGGGTATTCAAGGCTCGGCGGCAATTCTTCGACCCAAAGCGTTTTTGTAGGGTCGCCCTTGATTGCAACCGTCATCGCACGTGCATCGACATGCGAGCTTTTGGCGTGAATCACCGAAGGCGTAAGATAGCGTAGCTCGCCTTGAGAATGGTTAAAATCCCAAAAACGGTTGATCCGTCTGGACTGGGCTTCGTAACTGTTGACCGGAAACGTGTCGTAACTGCGTCCGCCCGGATGGGCGACGAAATAGCGCATACCGCCGAGGGAACGTTTGTTCCAACGATCGACCACGTCAAACGTTAAAGGCGTATCCACACCGATCGTAGGATGCAACGCCGACCACGGTTGCCACGCTTTATACTTCACGCCGGCAACAAACTCCCCCTCGACTCCCGTCGGAGCAAGCGGAACGGCAACACCGTTACATGTAAGTATATAACGCTCGGGCAGAAAATCTTTGATTTTGACTTGTACGCGCTCTAAGGAAGAGTCCACATAACGAGACGTTCCTTGCGAACCGCTCTCTTCGCCTAGAACATTCCACGGCTCGATAGCGGCGCGAAGTTCAAGAGACATTGGAGGAATCGTGCTCGTACCGTAGAGCGGAAAACGAAACTCAAAAAACGGATCGAACCAATCCAAAGCAAAAGCATAGCCCTCGGCATTGAGGAAATCGACGATGTCGCGCATATCTTCTTTGACGTAGTGCTCCAATAAAAACTTATCGTGCAATTGCGTCCCCCAACGAACCAATGGATGCCTATAGGGTTTTTTCCAAAAAACAGCCACCAAGGTGCGTACTAAAAGCATTTGTAAAAGCGACATATGCGCATGCGGCGGCATATCAAACGCGCGAAGCTCCAAAATACCCAGTCTTCCGCTGCTGGAATCGGGCGAATAGAGCTTATCGATGCAAAATTCGCTTCGGTGCGTGTTGCCCGTGATGTCGGTGAGCATATGGCGGAACAACCGATCGGTGAGCCAAAACGGCACATTCTCGCCCTCGGGAATCTGCGCAAACGCGATCTCAAGCTCGTAGAGATTTTCCGCCATGCCCTCGTCCACGCGCGGTGCTTGCGACGTTGGACCGATAAACGCTCCCGAAAAAAGGTACGAAAGTCCCGGATGATGTTGCCAAAACGTGATCAGACTGCGTAGCAGATCGGGACGGCGAAGCAGTGGGCTGTCTTCGGGTTTGAGCGCACCGATCGTGACGTGATTGCCTCCGCCCGTGCCCGTGTGTTTGCCGTCTAGCATAAATTTTTCCGTGCCCAAACGCGATTCGTGCGCGTCTTGGTAGAGCGTTAAGAGATTCTCACTGAGTGCTTTCCATGACGTTGATGGATGGATGTTCACTTCGATAACACCGGGGTCCGGCGTGACTTTAATACGCTCCAACCGGAGATCATGCGAGGGCTCATACCCTTCCAAAACCACCTTTACATGTAAAGACTCCGCCACGGCTTCGATGCAGGCAATCAAGTCTAAAAAAGCTTCCGTGTGGTTCAGGGGCGGGAGAAAAATACAGAGTTTTCCCTCACGCACTTCCGCGCAAAGTGCCGTGCGCACAAAGGTTTGCGTTTGGGTATTTGAGAGGCTTGCATCGGCTTTTTTGCAACGCTCACGTGCCGAGGTACGGTACTCGCCCAAAGCAGGATAGTGCGCAAACAGATCGGGTTCAAAAGGAAGTGCCAGTTCAGCGTGGGGTTTTTCGACCAAAGAATCCAGCGGAAGCCTGAGTCCCAGCGGCGAATTGCCCGCACTAAGATACATGTACCCGCGCCTTAATTCCCACGAAGAGGTCAGCCATCGTGTCGTTCCAAATCCCAGCGGGAGAACGTAGCCAACCGGTTTATTCAGCCCACCGGAGAGCACTTTAGCGATCGTTTGGCGCTCCAACGAGTCCGAGAGATCCGCTTTCATCGGATCGACATCGATGGGCAGTTCGGACTCTTTGATGATGTAATACAACGGGTCTTCGTACGCTTCAATGATATTTTGATCGCTCACGCCAAGGGTCAGAGCCAGTTTGGCTAAAAAGCGCTTGGCATCGTCGTTGTCGTAATGGTAGGTTTCGTTCATATCGGCAAACAGTTCAGGATTGTTCCAGATGGGTTTACCGTCTTTGCGCCAAATAATGGAGGTTTGCCACCTCGGAAGCGGCTCACCCGGATACCATTTGCCCTGCGCGTAGTGAAGCATACCGCCTTTCGTAAACGAACTTAAAAGTTTGCGTGAAAGCGTGTCGGCAAGGGCGCGTTTGTGCGCACCGTCGGCTTTGGTATTCCACTCATCGCCTTCCATATCATCGATGGAGACAAAGGTCGGCTCACCGCCCATGGAAAGCCTTACATCGCCCTCCTCCAAGGCTTTGTCGACTTCAAAACCAAGCGCGTAAATAGCATTCCACTGATCTTCCCTGTACGGTTTGGTCACGCGCGGTGATTCAAAGATGCGCTTGACGGTATTCTCATAAATGAATTCCGTTTCGCATTGATCGCTCAATCCTTCAATCGCATAAGCACTCTCATACGAGGGCGTACACGCAAGCGGTATGTGCCCCTCACCCGCAAACAGCCCACTGGTCGCATCAAGCCCTATCCAGCCGGCTCCGGGGATGTAGACTTCCGTCCACGCGTGAAGGTCGGTAAAGTCGGCTTCAGGACCGCTTGGGCCATCGAGTGAGGCGACGTCGGCTTTGAGTTGCACGAGGTAGCCTGAGACAAAGCGTGCCGCAAGTCCTAGATGGCGAAGCACTTGCACAAACAGCCACGCAAAGTCTCGACAACTGCCCAGCTTTGTTTTTAAAGTCGTTTCACACGTTTGCACGCCGGGTTCCAAGCGAACGGTATAGTTCAAATGCCGATTGATCGTCGTGTTAAGGTAGACCAAAAAATCGATAGTAGAGCGTTTTTTCAAATCCAACGCTTTTTGAAACGCTTTCAGTAAGCCTCCGTTTTCGCTGACCTCCAAGTAAGGCAAAAGCTCTTTTTCCAACGCTTTGGGGTAGGCGAACGGAAAGTCTTTGGCGTAATCGTCGACAAAAAAATCAAAGGGATTGATCGTAATCATATCGGCGATAATTTCGACGTCGATGCACAGCTCTTTGGTTTTTTCGGGAAAGACGATGCGCGCAAGGTAGTTACCGAACGGGTCTTGTTGCCAATTGATAAAATGGTTTTCGGGTTTAATCCTCAGCGAATAACCCTCTATGGGCGTACGTGAGTGCGGTGCGGGTCGCAAACGGATAATATGCGGGGAAAGCGAAACGTAACGATCGTAACGGTACTCGGTTTTATGCGACAAAACGACTTTAAGCGACATAGCGACCCCTTTCGTGAGAAAATCGATGTCATTATAACATTAAGCACTTCTTTCGCGCGCGCGGTTTTGCTTAAGATATCATCAGAAGCGTTCTGAAAAAATGCTTAGAACGCTTGACATGTAAACCGTGAATGTTGCCAAAAGTCTAGTGATTTAAGGTTCCAAAAGCGCATTTTTCCCGATACGTTTTAGGGGAAGTAACATATATTCTAACACGGTTCGTTTCCCCGTAATAATGTTAATACTCGCTTCCATACCGGGCATAATCGGTAAATTTGCTCCGAAACGGTCTTTATCGGCTTTGATTTTCACGGCATACAAAATATCGCCTTTTTGCGTCGTAAAACTGTCGGGACTAATCGAGATCAGTTCTCCTTCGATCATACCGTACTTGGCGTAATCGTACGCCGTAATCTCGATATTGGCTTTTTGACCGACCCAGATACGCCCGCGATCGGCGGCTTTAATGTTGGCTTCGATCGTCAAACCTTCTTCCAAGGGCGTAATTTCCGCAACTTTATCGCCCGGCTTAATCGTACCGCCGATCGTATGAAAATACAAAATATTCACGATACCGTTCACCGGAGAGGTAATCAGCAAACGATTCGTACGATCGATACTGGCTTCGCTTTGTTGGGAAAGTTGCGTCAATTTTAAGCGTACTTCTTGAAGATCGTTGAGTTGCTTCGATAAAATATCGGAACGAACGGAACCTAACTCATGCACCGCTTCTTTGTATTTACCTTGCGTAATCGGTATTTGATTGGTGACTTCGTCGATTTGCGTAATCAAATTTTGTTTTTTACTCAGCTCAAACAAATACTCTTTCCGCGATCCCGCACCCGATTTCATTAACTGTTCGGTAATCGAAACGTTCTCTTTTGCCATATTGAGTTCAAGCGAGAGATTTTTTTCCTTAATTTCCAACTCTTTTAGCTCGTATTGGCGTTGTTCGACTTTTTGCTGAACGCCGCTTAAACGTTCCGTATTGTTCGTCTTTTCGCTTTTAAAAATCTGCATTTCGTTTTGAACGATTTCAGGGTATCCTTCGCTCATGTACGGCTCAAATACCAAAGGCTTATCTTCAATCAAACTCATTAAACGTTGCTCTTTCGCAAGAAGTGAAATACGATCCAAATCTTTGCTTTTAAGATCGGCGGTGAAAAAAGCCTGATTGAGCTGGTAAATCGGCTGATTGACTTTAACCGTATCGCCTTCTTTGACTAAAATCTCCGAAACGATACCGCCTTCTAAGTGTTGAAGCACCTTGGTTTGCCCCGAAGGTACGGCTTTTCCGCTTCCTCTGACGACTTCATCGATATGGCTAAATGCGGACCATAGAAAGAAAACGACGAAAAAAAGCCCGATGGGAACGACCGTGACGTAATAGCTCCATCGCTTTTCGATCATCATGTCTAACATACGGGTTTTCCTTGCAACTGTTTTAAAATCTCTTCTTTAGGGCCGTCCGCTACGATACGCCCGTTGTTGACGACCATCACGCGATCGACCAAATCCAAAGCGGCGAAACGATGCGTAATGACGATGAGCGTTTTATCGCGTAAAAGCGGCTTAAGGTGATCTATCATCTCTTTTTCAAGCCCGACGTCCATGCCGGTCGTCGGCTCGTCCAACACGACGATAGAAGGATCGTTAATCAACGCACGCGCTAAACCGACCAAATGGCGTTGTCCCACCGAGAGGCGACTGCCGTTTTCGCCGACTTGAAAATTTTCTCCCTCGCCCGAACGTTTGACGAGTTCGTCCAAACCCGTCATCGCCAAAAGCTTAATCAAACGCTCCTTGCCGATACGTATGCCCAGTTCGATATTGTCTTTAAGCGTTCCGGCAAATAAAAACGGCTCTTGCGGCATAATGCCGATATGTGCGCGAAGTTCCACCGGATGAAGGGTATGAATTTCGTGTCCGTCGATATGAATCGTACCGCTTTGTGCGGAATCGATGCCCGAGAGTAGCCTTAAAATCGTACTTTTCCCCGCACCCGTGCGCCCGATGATACCGATTTTTTCGCCTTGCTTGATCTTGAAAGTGGCTTGAAGCAAAGAGGGATTTTTAGAACCCTCGTACGTGTACGTGACATGGTTAAATTCGATATTTCCCTCTAAATTTCGTACGCCGAATTCAACGGATTTTTGCGTCTCTAAGGGTAAATGCCAAAAGCGATTCAGCGAATCGAGGGCTTCTTTAAACTCTTTGTATTTCACTAAAATCGTCGAAATATTCACAATCGGAACCATCGCGCGTCCGACCAAAATACTCAATGCCACCAAAGCACCTAACGTTAGGTTTTTTTCTTGAATCTCGTAAACGCCCGCAACCAAAGCAAACATCGTCGCAAACTGCATCACGACCGCGGAGAGGCTCATCGCCAAATTGGTGTGCATTTGAATTTTGAGATTGACGAAATTGTAAAAATGAATCAATTTACGCCATTTAAACAAACGCGTCGTTACCGCATTGGTCAATTTGAGCGTTTCGATACCCTTAATCGTCTCAAATAAAAAATTGTGTTTCATCTGTCCGTCGTGGAAGAGTTTTTGACTCCAGCGAAACAAAGGAATTTGAAATCCAAGGTTGATCGCAACAACGACGATACCGCACAAAAGCGTAATCGCGGCAATAATCGGAGAAATAATGTAAATAATCAACAAGGTCAGTGCGATAAAAGGCAAATCCAACGCCAAGGAGATACTTTTGGACATAAAAAAGTCGCGTACTTGCGCAGCTTCCCTAAAAAGGTTGGCTTTAGAGCCGGCTAAAAGACGGTCGTGACTGCTTTGCAAAAGCATCAAACGCTCTAAAATCTCTTCTTCCAAAATACTTCCGATGCGCTTGCCCATCGTTTCCAAGATATAAACGCGCGCCATTTTAAATAAAGCGTCGAACATGTAGATCAACGCTACGCCGATCGTTAAAACAGCCAAAGTTTCCGTTGCAAAATTCGGGATGACGCGGTTATAAACGTTCATCGTATACATCGGAATTAAGATGACGAACAAATTGATAAAAACCGTCAAAATGCCGACGCGAACGATCTCCTCTTTGGAGCGTATCAGATGGTTCCAAAACCACGCTTTACCGTGATCTTCTTGTTCGAGTATGCCGCTATGATCTTCGGGCTTGTAAAAAACCAAGAGCATCGAAAAGCGCTTTTGAAACGTTGGCATATCGATCACTTCTTCAATGCCGTAGCGAAGATCGAGTACGGTCACGGAACCGTTTTCGAAGGCTTTGACGATTGCGATTAAGCCCTCTTGCGAACACGCGATGCACGGCACCAAATGCGCTTCAACCATATCGCGTTCAAGGCTAAGGGCTTCACATGTCAGTCCAAAATCCTTTGCACTTCGAACGATCGCTTCGTTATGGATAGGCTCATGCCCCAAAACCGTATCGATCGTCTCGTACGAAACGTTCCCGTAGTAAAAATCAAGAATATACTTGTATGCTTGTACTAAATAATCGTTTTTTTCCGCTAATTCCATACCGACGTTTACCGATCCTTTTTAACTGACATGTAACAAAAACGTATTGATTCCGTCACTAATTTCATACGACGAATTATGATAGCTTAGAGCCCATGAAGTCGATGCGGCACCTCCGTCAACCGTAAAATTCGACGAGGACGTAATCGAAAGATTCGCATAATTTGCATCGTCTACGTTGAGGTTGATCTCATACGTTGAGGTATTAGAATCGGTATCAACGCTTGATGTTTGCGCAAGCGAATAGAGCATATCAAAGCTAATAGACGCCGTTGCGGAAGATAACGATGAGAGATCCAACGTTTCAATATGGTTAAATGCCGTCGTGTCGTCTAGCGTACTTCCGCCGGCAATACCGTTGATCGCGACCGTATCGCTACCGCTATTGCCGTTAAACGAAATCTCGTCCAATTGCGAAAAGTCTAAAACAAGGGCATCGTCGCTTGTCGTTCCCGTGATGCCTAATTGATCGTCTCCCAATGCATCAACGCTTAAGGATTGAATATCCATCGACGTTGTTCCATTAATCGCAACGCTACCGCTTCCCTCCAGCGTCGCAATATCGCCGCCTCCGACGCTAAGATCATTGTAGTCTAAGGTTGTCGTCGTTGTATTTGCAACATTCAATGTTTCAATTCCAACAATCGTTTCGGTACTTAAATCCATCGTAGACGTCGTATAAAGCGTATCGCTTCCGCCCGTATCGTTAATATTCATCGCATAATCGATCGTCATCGCATTGACGTTTGAACCCGTATTTAACTGCGTAATGCCGCTGGTATCCGTTAAATCCACCGAACCCGTATAATCGGTAAGATTCAGCGTTTCGACATGGCTTATCTTGCCAAAATCCGCCGCGTTAAGCGTATTCGTTCCCATCACGCTTAGCGTATCGGAACCGCTTCCAAGATCGATGCTTGAGAGAGTATCTAAAAAGCTACCCTTAAGCGTCAGCGATTCGTTACCGCTAGAACCGCTCACCGATGCCGTATCGCTATCGATCGTCGCACCCGAAATATCAACGCTAACACCGCTTGCCAAGGTGATTGCATCGACGTTGCTTATGCTTTGCGTGTACGACGTTCCGCCCGTAAATGCCAAGGTGGTCGTAAGCGTATCGGCGATAGAAGACCACGTAAATGCCGTATCGCTTCCGACTTCGACGATCAACGAGCCGCTTCCCGATACCGTATGTCCCGATACCGTATGTCCCGATACGATATCGTCCGTTACGCTCATCGTTCCGCTTGAGATGTTCAGAGTATCGACATGGGTTAGATTTCCGCTATACGTCCCCGTTACGCTGCTCCAGTCTACATGTAAGATTGTAGCCGAATCAACGGAAGCAAAATCGGCATTGAGCGTTCCCCCTAAATTCGTGACGCTTAGGGTTCCGCTGCCGCTGATCGTTTCGCCGCTCACGACCGAAGCATCGGCGCTTAAGCTTACCCCGCCGGCAATAACGACGCTATCGGTGCTTAGGGTCCCACTCATCGTCGTTGAAGCGTTAACGTTGATCGTTTCGACATTGGTGATATGGGATGCATTGATGTTCAAACCGCTTGCGGCAATCGTAAGAACATCGCCCATCCCTCCGCCGCCGTCAATCGTTCCGCTCGGAGAGAAAGCCATCGTAGAGAGAATCGTGATCGTATCATTCCCGTTACCGGCAACGACGCTCGCGGAAGCATTATCCAAATTAAACGTATCGGCATTAGCGGTACCGCTGAGCGTTTGAGTTCCCGTTCCGTCGTTAATCGTAAACATACCGCTATAACCCGTCACATTTTTTGCCGAAAGATCGACGCTTGCCATTCCGGCATTAATCACGATGTTTCCGCCGCCCTCATAAGCGCTAAGAGTATTGGCTTGCGCTCCCGAAAGCGTCAATGCCGCACTCGTATTGACGGTATCCAACACCGTACCGATCGTTACGCCGGAAAGATCCAACGCAGTCGTGACGTTCAGCGTTACGGTACCGCTAATACTGTTGGTGAGTCCCGAAAAATTGTTAGACGCGGCCGTCGAACTTGCCGTAATATCAAGCGAACCGTCTCCTATGATACTGAGCGTTTTGCCGTTGAGCGTTTCTGCGGTTACGGTAGCCGTTATGCCGCTATCTGCCGAAAGAATCGACATCGACCCTAAGGTACCTGAAAAAGTCGCATTAGCCGTAAATTCAAGCGTTTTCGTTCCGCTGACCGTCACGCCGGAGAGATCCGCGGTAGAGTCGCTGTTCACGATGAGCGTCACCGAGCCTCCGCCCGTAACGCTTTTACCCGAAACGTCGCTTGCTTTAATGATCAACGTTGCGCCGCTTGCCACATAAAAACTTTCAATACCGCTTAACGTCGAACTCGAAAGATCAACCGTATTGGCCGTGATGTATAATTGATCGTTGGCAGAACTGCCGAGATTAATAGACGTATATGCCGAGTCGATCCAAACCGTCTCACTCGAACCGACACTCGTTTCGAGTGCCCCGCTATAGTCGTAATCCGTCAAATCAACGACTTCCATCCCCTCTATTTTCGTAAAATCTACTGCCGTACTACCCGTGACGATAAGCGTATCCGTACCCACACTATCGCTGATCGTATCGTTAGCATTGGTACCGAATGTTTCACTGCTAATCGTAATGGTTTCGCTTCCGCTATTACCGTAGATTTGCAGTGCTCCTCCGCTATCTTTATAAAAACCAGATGCACTGGCGTCAAGCGTTCCTCCGATTGCCAACGCGAGACTTATAAGAGCTCCGCTATTCAAGCTGATTGAAGATAAAGAAGCAGCATTAACACTCGTTGCGATAAGCGTACCGTTGATCGTAAACGTTTTACCGTTAATGGAACTTCCCGTCGTGCTAAGGCTTGCACCCGATGCAACCGTTACCGTAGGAGAACCTGAAAACACTCCGCTCATCGAGCTGCTTCCGCTTGTAACGTTAATCGCTTCGACATTGCTAATATTGCTTGCGTTTAAAGCGACCCCGCCGCTGATATTTAACGTATCCGTGCCGCTTCCGCCGATCAGCGTCAAATTACCGATCATGCTGTTCGTAACGACGTTCGTACCGCTACTAGAAGACAAATCAACGATTGTAAAACCGCTTCCGCCGTTATACGCTTCGCTCCCTAAGCTTACGTTGTTACTTCCTCCGGAGAGTTTTAAGATTTCGACACCTGTAACATTGGTTAACATCGCATCGCTAATCGTCGCTCCGCTATCGGTAATGTGTAAAATATCCGCCGTACCGCCGCTATCGCTTACGATGTCCAAACTCGTGAGATACGCACTGGTAAACTGGTACATATCGTTACCGGATCCGCCGTAAAGAGTGTCGGTTTGATGCCCTGCGATCAACGTATCCGCACCGCTTCCGCCCGTGATTGCATTTGAGACGCCTTGAGCACCGCTAAGCGTCATTGCGCTAGATCCGCTACCCGTCATCACGATTTTGGAAATATTCGTATACGTTTTGGAACTGTTCATATCAAGGCTACTCGTAATACCCGTAACGTTAAGCGTATCGCTTGCGCTAGCGTATCCGATAAAATCGGTATACGATGCCGCTTGAGCCTTAGAAATCGTCAAGATTTGCGACGTACCGCCTTGGTAAAATTTTAACCCCTCGATACCGCTTACCGAAAGCGTGGAGATATTTTGATCGCCCGAAACGTTAACCCACACGATATCCGTTCCACTTCCGCCGGTATCGGAAATGATATCGGAAGCAATGTCCGCACTTGAAGTGAACACATACGTATCGCTGCCTTCTTCTCCGTCCATGCGATCCGTACCGCTTCCTCCGGTGATCACGTCATCACCTTCACCGCCGTAAATCGTATCGGCTTTTGACGTACCGACGATCGTATCGATGCCGTCTCCTCCGCTAATCGTTATCGCTCCGCTATACCCCGAAACATTCATACCGCTAAGATCGACATTTGATCCGTCATTGTCGGAATTGACTTTTAAAATGCCGCTACCCGTCAAAGTTACGCCGCTAAGCGTTTGTCCGTCGGTAGCATTTAAAACGACGGTTCCGGCATTGACCATACTCATCGTATCGCTTGCAATCAGAGCCGTATCCATCGTCAACGTTTTTCCGCCGGCAATACTCAACGTCGAGGTTGACATGTCACCCGTTAACGAGGTATCGGCATTGACGTTGATCGTCTCGATACTTGCAATGAAAGAAGCATTTTGCGTGATCGCCGCATTGATATTTAAGGTGTCGCTACCGCCGTTACCGACGATGGAAGCCTTCGCCGCCGTAATGTTAAAAACGTCGGCTCCGCTTCCGCCTTTGAGGGTATCTAAACCGCTTCCGGCGTTGATCGTTACCGCGCTACTCATCGACGAGGCATCGATGGTGATCGCAGATGTATTGGACGTTGCGTTAATCGTTGCAAGCCCCATTGCCGTAGCATACGCGCCTAACGTGATCGAACCGGCATAGGCATTTAGATCAAGCGTCGAAAGTCCGCTAAAGGTTGAAAGGTTGGCGTCGACTATCGCTGCCGAACCGCTCAACGAAAGCACGTCGTTACCGCTTGCTCCGATGATGCTAGCATTGGGCGTTGCATCGGCTAACGCCGCTGAAGTATAAACGAACGTATCCACGCCCGTCCCGCCGATTAAACTCACTCCAGAAAGATAACTCTCGTTTGCGCCGATCGTAAACGTATTCGTTCCGGCATACAGTTGCACTTTTTCGATAGCACTCAGATTGGCAAATTGGGTATCGCTTATCGATCCGGCATCCAAAAACACGATACTGTCCGTCCCGCCGCCGCCGTCGATAATGTCGGCACTCGAAAGATTGGAAATCGAATAGTTAAAGGTATCGGCTCCGCTTCCGCCCAAAAGCGTCGCACCGCTCACCGTACTGATATCGACGGTTACCGTATTGGTACCGTTGTAAAGTTGAATTTTTTCAATATGCGATACCGAAGAGAGCATCGCCGTCGTAAGCGTTCCCGCACTTAAAAGGTTTAAGGTATCGACACCGTCTCCACCGTCTAAAATATCGTGCGCGTCGAGGGCACTCAGCGAATAGTTAAACGTATCGGCTCCCGTACCGCCGATAATCGTTACGTCGTTTTTATCCAAATTCGATACGTTATTACCCGAGGAAGAGAGTTGAATGATTTCAAGATTCGAGATATTGGAAAATTGCGTATTGTTAATCGTTCCCGCATCGCGGAAATAGAGCGTATCGGTATCCGCACCCGCATTAATCGTATCGCCGGAAGTCAATTCGGCGATATAAAAATAAAGTGCATCGTTACCGCTTGACATGTCAACGATATCGCTACCGTAGGCACTCGTGTTGCTTGAAAGGTTGCTGGCATAATAAATATCGTCGCCGGAACCGAACGTGACCGAGTTATTGGCGGTATTTCCGTAAACGGTGTTGTCGTAAGCACTGCTTGCCAAGACATGCGTAAAACCGTAAATCGTATCGGTTAAGGCGGCATTAGAGGCATCTCGTGCGGTATTGGCACTTAAATCGACGACAACGCCGCCCGCATATTCGTTATAACGCAACCAATCCGTGCCGTCAACCGTCGATGCGTCGTTACCGTAAAGCGTATCGCCGTCCATCGCTCCGTAAATAAAATCTTGACCCGAACCTCCGTACACGGTATCTGCATCGCCGTCTTGCGTATTGGAACCCGTATAACTCGTCGCATTCGCACGAATCACGTCGTTCCCGTTACCGCCGTAAATAACGTCGGCTCCGTCGCCGCCGGCGATCGTATCGTTATCCGATCCTCCGTCGATATAGTCGGCTCCGCCGCCGCCGTAGAGTAAATCGTTTCCGGCATAACCCCAAATACTGTTGGTAGAGCTATTTCCCGAAATCGTATCGCCGTTGAGCGTTGAGTTGGTGCTGTTAGAACCTTCGATATTTTCAAAATTTCGAATCGTATCGACGTAACCGGAAGCTCCGAAACTTGAGCCGTTATAGATTTGAACCGTCGTATCCACGCTGCCTTCGGCAAGCGTAACGTTAATTTTATTTTCGTAATAGTACCGAGCCGTATCGTCACCGTCCCCGCCGTCTAAAACGTCGTTACCGCCGTAACCTTCGATACGATCGTTACCCTCCCCGCCCAAAATCGTATTGACGTCGGCATTGCCGTAAAACGTATCGGCATAACTTGAACCCGTAATATGATCAACGGATGAGATAATGTCATTACCGCGACTTGTGGAAATAGATTGCGCTAACGTATCACTCAAATCCGTATAGGCTCCTTCATTCATTCCATCGATGGAATAGTCTATCCAACTGTTCGCGGCATTGCCCGTTCCTAAAATCGTATCGTTTCCGGCACCGCCGACAAAGGTATTGATTCCGGAAGTATCTTCTAAAATATCGTTACCGCTACCGCCGAAAAGCGTATCATTACCGCTACTGCCGTTCAAATAGTTATTATTACTATCGCCGCGAATCGTATCGTTTCCGAGTCCTCCGATAAAGTTTTCAATATTAACGATCGTATCGTTATCGCCGCCGCTAATCGTCACCGTCGCGTTTGTCGAACCGTTAAGCGTTACGTTAATTGCGTAAGAACTGCTAATCGCCGAATAATCGACTCGATCATCCGTACCTTGCCCGCCGTTGATATAATCGCTACCGTCCGAACCGCTAATCGCATAAATCGTATCGTTACTCGTCGTCCCGTACGAGCCGCTATCATCGCCGTATATCACGTCCGCACCCAAGCTTCCCCAAATCAGATCGCTTCCCTCGCCGCCGTAAATCGTATTCACCGAAGTATCGGTAATCGAACCTGAAATCGTATCGGCATAAATACGATCATTTCCGGCCCCGCCGTAAAGCGTATCGCCTCCGAGTCCACCGTATATCGTATCCGCACTACCGCCGGAACGAATAACGTTAACAAGAGAATTTCCCGTGATCGTATCGCTAGCATCGCTTCCGTTCACGTTTTCGATCGCATCCGTTAAACGAAGCGTTCCGCCGCCTCCGCTTGATTGGGACGAAGTTGAATTGGAAATATCGATCGTCACCGAAGACGCCGCTCCGCCAAAATCAAGCGTATCCGTGTCGCTTCCACCCGTAATCGTATTGGTTGAGGTCGCATCGGCAAGGTAAAAAAGATCGTCGCCGTCGTTTCCTTGCATCGTATTGATACCGCTACCGCCGTTAAGATAATCCGCTCCGCTACCGCCGTAAAGCGTGTCGTTATCGGCTCCGCCCCATAAGCTATCGTCTCCGAGTCCGCCGTAGAGCGTATCATTACCCGCATCGCCTAATAATGAGTCGTTGCCCGTTTCCGTACCGTCGACGCTCGTCGCACTGTTATCGTCACCGTAGAGAACGTCGGCACCGGAGCCCGCAATGAGCGTATCGTTTCCACTGCGTCCGATCAACGTATTGGCATATCCGTCGCCCGTCATCGTATCGGTAAAAAGAGAACCGGAAACATTTTCGATTTCATAAATAAGATCGGTCCCAAAATCCGTTCCTACCGAACTGTACGTTGATAAATCAACGTTAACGCCCGCACTCGTCGCGTAAAAATAATCAATCGTATCGCCGAGCGTTTCGGTCGTCTCACCTCCGTAAATCGTATCGTTGCCGGAAGTCATTCCAAACCAGTCGTCTCCCGCATTACCGCGTAAATCGTCTGAACTGCTATTTCCGGTAATCGTGTCGGCGTAGTTCGAACCCAAAACACGCTCAAACGAAGTCAGCGTATCGGTTGTGCCCCAACTATCGGTCGCGCTTCCCGAAGCTTGTCCGTAAGCATTGATACCCGAAGCCAAATTTACTTTAACGCCTGCAACGTCGTAAACATAACTCACCGAATCCCAACCGTTTCCGCCGATCAAAATATCCGCACCGGCAAAGCCGCTAATCGTATCGTCGTTATCGTCGCCGCTTAACGTATCGGTCGAAGTTCCGCCGTAAATCGTATCGTTTCCTCCGCCGCCGTTAATGATTAACGTATCGCTCGGTCGTGCCGTAAGCGTTGAACTCAGCGTCGTTGAAAAGAAATTATCGGCATAACTGCTACCGATATACGCTTCGATACCGCCTACGATCGTATCGGTACCGACATTGGATACGGTTACTCCAGATACGCTCGGAGAGTCGACAGTGCCGCTAAGCGTACCGTCCGTTACTTCGATCAATCCGTCGCTATCGACGAATGCAACCACGCGTTTGGTCGATGTCGTATAACTGACCGTATCGATACCCGTCGTACCGCTATCGCTAAACGTATCGTTTCCGCCGCTTCCGTAAAAAAGATCCGACCCCTCTTTGCCGTCAAGTAAATCGTCGTCCAAACCGCCGTCTAAGGTATCGTTTCCGCCGCTTCCGTAAAGCGTATCGGCTCCGGCTTCACCGTTTAGCGTATCGGCAAACGCTCCATGCGAGTTGGTCACGTCGTCGCCGTATAAAACGTCGTTACCGTCGCCTCCTTTGAGGTTATCCGCTCCCGCGTTACCGTAGATCGTATTGGACATACCGTCACCGTAGAGGGTATCGTCGGCACCGCCGCCGTTAATATTTTCAATATTTTGAATTGTTTCGATATTGCCGTAACCGTCGTTGCCGATCTGCAACGTCGCTAAATTGACGATAACGGACGTTGAAGCGATCGCACTAAAATCAACCGTATCGGCACTGCCCGCTCCGCCGTCGATAAAATCGATACCGGCACTGGTGTAGATCGTATCGTTTCCGCTACCGCCTTTAAGAGTATTGGCTCCCGCATCGCCCCAAATCGTATCGTTTCCCTCGCCGCCGGTAATATGTTCAATCTCGTCAAAGGTACTAAGACTGCTTCCCGCCACGCTAATCGTTCCGGTCGACATGTCAATTTGAAGATCGGTTCCCGTTGCAATATCCGACATGTCTAAAACATCATTCGTTCCGATATTGCCGCTTCCGCTATCGCCGTGAATGATATCGCCGTCCAAGGCTCCAAAAAGCGTATCGTTTCCTTCTCCGCCAAAGAGCGTATCGATACCGCCTCCGCCTCGTAGCGTATCGTTCCCTGCTTCGCCGTAAAGCGTTTCCGCTAAAGCACCGCCGTTTACGACGTCCGAACCGCCTCCGGCATAAATCTGATCTAAAACACCCGTATCCGCACCGCTAATCGTATCGGCACCGATACCCGAACGTAAAATTTCAATCGTAGCCGTGTCCACGACGTCCGAACCGTCGCCGTAGATATTTCCCGTATTTAACAATGCCGTAATCGCTATGCCGTTCGTCATATAATCCAGCGTATCGATGCCCGTTCCGCCGTAAAGCGTATCGTTCCCGGCATCGCCGCGCAAAGTGTCGCCTCCGTCTCCGGCATACAAGGTATCGTTTCCGGCACCGCCGATGAGCGTATTGTGTCCGTCCGATACGCCGTGAGAATTAAGGGCATTATCGCCGTAAAGCACGTCGGAAAGCGTTCCGCCCGTGATTGTGTCGGCACCTAAGTTTCCGTAAATCGTCACCGAAGCCGTACCGCCGTTTAGCGTATCCGCGCCGCTTCCCGAACTAAACACTTCCATCGTCGTCACAATATCCGTTCCGATACCGCCGCTTCCAGCGTTATCCGTCACGTTCGTACCGCCGACGAGCGTCATATTGTTGGTGTTAGCGGTATAGTCGATCGTATCGGTTCCCGCATCGCCGTAGTAAAAATCGTTCGCACCGTCTAACGTACCGATAATCGTGTCGTTATCGGCACCGCCGTAAATCGCGTCGATTCCCAAACCGCCGTCTAACGTATCGCTTCCTTCATTTCCCGCCAGCGTATTGCTTAAACTGTCGCCGATAATCGTATCGGACGTTTTGGAGCCGAAAATATTTTCGATATTTCGTATCAGATCGTCGTTATCGCCGCTACTTCCGATCGTGACCGTTGTATACGTTGCGGCATTTAAAGAGACGTTGAGCGCATCGTAAAGTGTTCCGTAATCTAAGGTATCGATACCCGCTCCGCCGTCAAGCGTCATCGCCGAAGTATCCGAAGAAGTGCTTGAAGTAAAACTATCGTTATACGTTCCCGTCGCGATGACTTCAACATCGGAATAATAATCTTTGGCAGAGCTTGACGCACTTTTAAAGAGTGTTTGCACTCCCATATCGATGGTTAAAGCGGCATTGGTCGTCGTATAATCGAGCGTATCGCTTCCTGAACCTCCGATGAGTGAATCGCCGTCTAAATTACCGCTTAGCGTATCGTCTCCATCGTTACCGCTTAAGGTATTGACCGTACCCGAAAGTCCGATCAAGGTATCGTTACCGCTTCCGCTGAGAACGTTTTGGATTGAAACGAGTGCATCGTAGGATGAGGAGGTTGTAAAATAAGCTCTTCCCGTCGTCAAATTTGCGACGATGGATGCCGTCTCGGAAGAGTAATCGGCGGTGTTCGTTCCGGTACCGCCGTCGAGATAGTCGCCCTCAAGGTTACCGTAAAGCGTGTCGTTACCGCCAAGTCCGCTTAAAGTATTCACGGTTCCCGAAGCACCGATCAACGTATCGGATTGCGCCGAACCTAAAACGTTTTCGATCCCGTAAAGTTTATCCGTTCCGATGGTCGCTCCGGTTGCTTCGCCGTCTTGTAAATCAACCGTAACGCCGTAATAAAGCGTCGCGCTGTAATCTGCCGTATCGATTCCGCTATCGATTGCACTGCTCATACCGCCGATCAGCGTATCGTTGCCTTCTCCGCCACTAAGCGTATCGTTGCCCGCTTCGCCGTAGAGCGTATCGGCTCCGGCTCCTCCGCTAAGCGTATCGGCTCCAACGCCTGCGCGAACGATATTGTCGTTTCCGTTTCCGATAATCGTATCGGCACCGCTTCCCGTAGCAATATTGTTAATATTCGCAAGCGTATCCGAATTACTTGACGTCGGCGAACTACCGGAGAGGTACACGTTATTACTCGCAGACGTCAGATTAACGACTAAATTACTGCTTTGCGCCGTATAATCGGCTAAATTCGTACCGCCTTCGCCGTCAAGATAGTCGCCGTCGGTATTACCGCTCAGCGTATCGTCTCCGGCCCCGCCGTAAAACGTTTGTTGCGAACCGGCACCGCCTCTTAGCGTATCGTCTCCGTCGGTTGCAACGATCTCTTCAATCGCATAAAGCGAATCGATCGAAATCACCGCATCGCTCGCATCTAAAATTGTTGCATTGGTTCCTACATGTGAAAGATCGACCACAATATGATCGACGGTTTTTGCGTCTATAACGTCATGGTATATATCCGCATAGCTTATGCGATCTTTAACGTTACCGTCGCTTGAACTTCCAAAAACGCCTCCGTAATAGCTATCTCCGCCGCCGCCGGCAAAAAACGTGTCGTTTCCGCCGTTACCGATCAATGTATCGGCATTGCTTGAACCTATCATAACGTCGTTGTAGCCGGAGCCGAGAACCACTTCGATACCGGCTAAGGTATCGATGCCGCCTAAACCGTCGTTGACCGTACCGTTTGCCAAATCGACGTAAATCGAAGACGAACCGCTGTAATCGGCAGTATCGATGCCGCTATCGTGCGTGGCATCCGTTCCGCCCCAGAGCGTATCGTTTCCGGCTCCGCCGATGAGCGTATCGTCTCCGTTACCGCCGATCAACGTATCCGCACCGCCCATACCGCTTAGCGTATCCGCATCGGCACGACCGTCGAGAATATTAGCATCGCTATTGCCGGTTAGCGTATCTTTATCGGAAGCACCGTAAACGTTTTCAATGTTCATCAAGGTATCAGAATTACTTCCGTCCAAGGTAACGACGATGCGCCCCTCAGCATACATGTAATCCGCGGTATCCGATCCTGAACCGCCGTCCAATAAATCTCCGTCTCCGTACCCGTAAAAAATATCGTTGCCCAATCCGCCGATTAACGTATTGACGCTATTGCCCGATCCTCCCGAGAGCGTGTCGGCTTTGGAAGAACCGATGACGTTTTCAATCGCCATCAACGTATCGCTATCCGTCGCCGATACGTATGCCGTTCCCGCCGTTAAATCGACGCTAACGCCCGTCGTTGCGGTAACATAGCTATAATCTGCCCAATCCGCGCCTCCTAAACCGTTTAGCGTATCCAAACCTCCCATACCGCTTAAGGTATCCGCGCCGCTCGTCGAACCGACAATCGTATTGGAAAGTGCGTTACCGATCAACGTATCGCCTAAAGCTGAGCTTGAACCCACGATATTTTCGATATTAAAAAGTTGATCGTACCCTTCACCCGTTGCATAATTAGACGACAAATTCACGATGACTGCCGCAGTGGAAGCACTGTAATCCACGGTATCCCATCCGCTTCCGCCGTTGAGATAATCGTCTCCACCACCGCCTTTGAGCGTATCGTTACCGCCGTAAATCGTCGCCAAGGTACTGTCATTGTCCGTATTGCGGATATATTCGACGCTTTGATCCGCGGCAACCTCGACTTCCGTATTGCTCAGAATCGGAGCCGAATCTCCGTAAATCGTGTCGTTATCACTCCCGCCGCCTAAGACGTCGTTACCCGCATAAAGAATCGTTGCCGTTGCCGTGTCGATCATCATATCGCCGACGATCGTATCCGCACCCGAACCGCCCGTAATCGTATCGTCGTTAGCCGTCACGGCCGTTGCGCTATGGTCGTATCCGCCGATGAGAAGGTTATCCGCCGTATCGCCGGAAATACTATCTTTGTATTGCGTTCCCGCAACATTTTCGACGTTTTTGATAATCGTTGAAGCACTGCTACCGCCGATATTGCCTAAAGAACCGTTATCCGAATCGTTTAACGTAATGACCAAGCCGTTTGAATTATTGGAAAAATCCGCCGTGTCCGTATTGTCGCCGCCATCGATCATATAATCGTCCGTGCTGCCGATCAACCAGTCATTCCCTGCACCGCCTTCGAGCCAATCTTTTCCGTCTCTACCTTCAAGCGTATCGTTACCCTCGCCGCCGCTAAGTTTATTGGCATTGGCATCACCGCGAATCGTATCGTCGTATTTGGAGCCGACGACGTATTCGATACCCGATAAACTGTCGCTGATCGTGCGTAACTCTTCGCCGGTCAAAACATCCGACGTTGCGTCGTACACCGTTTTTCCGCTTGCCGTTCCGGCCTGCAAATCAACGACGACGCCTTTTGAATCGTTGGCATATGCCGTTCCCGTCGCCGGATCGATACTGCCGTCATTCGCAAACAAAAAGTCGTCGCTGTATTTTGTCACAAACGAATAATCCGCCGTATCGGTACCGCTTCCGCCGATCATCGTATTGGTACCGGCTCCGCCGCTTAGGGTATCGTTGCCGCTACTGCCCTCTAGCGTATCGTTACCGATACTACCGTAAATCGTATCGTTGGATAAACCACCCGTGACCGTTGAATCCAACTCCGACGTATAGACAATATTTTCGTTAGGTGTCGTATCGAGTACAAAACCGGAATCATAGCTTCCCGTATACGTATAATCCGATTCGCTATCGACCTCTTTCACGATCACGCCGACTTCTTTAGAAGTCGTAAGCGTCGTAATGTCCGGAACCACGACATCACTTTGCTTCTCTTCCGAAACGTTTGACATGCTAAATTGAGACGTAACGATAATTTGCATCAAATAATCAAGATCCAACGTTATAGAAGAAGAATTGGGATAATAACGGATATAAAATTCTATCGTTTCGCCGCCGTCGGTAACCGTGGACGAGAAACCCGTTTCCGCACTGAGCGTCCATCCCCCGCTTGCATTGCTAGCAGACGTAAAATCGGAATTTAAAATCTCAAAACCGCCGCTTGCCAATCCGGCTATCGTAATACTCGTAATCGCAAAACCGATCGGTTGAGATACCGTTAAGCGTACCAATTTCGTGATATACGTTTCATTAACCAAAGCAGGATTATCGGCAGTAATTACCGTAGAATAGGCACTATTGCTATAATCAAGCGTTTCAGGTTCAAACTGTGCCGAGGCAAGCGTACTGACGTTACCAAGAGCACTACCCGTTCCGCCTAAAACGGTCGTTACGCCGTTTGCCGTAGTGTCGCTACTTTTAATTTGATAAAAACCGACGTCAAACGACAATGCCGCAGAGACGTCTCCGACGCTATCTTGCGTTTTTTCTTCAGAAGAGCTGTATTTGTTCGTTAAATCTTGCTTTGCCGTCTCGTTGCTCGTAAATTCAGGGAGACTTTCTTGAAGATATTTTCCCGACTCGTCTTTTGAAGCGACGTCGTCAAGGAGTTTTGGAAGTTCCGGATCAACGTAATAGGCATTATAATCGTTAACGGGAGCGTCTTGCGTTTTTGTTTTTTGCTCACTCTCGGTCGTTTGTTCTTGCGTCTCCAAAGAGACCTGTCCGGAGACTAACACTGCATCTTTAGGAGCTTGACCGACGTCGGTGATCGTATCGAGGATTTGATCGAGTGCTAGAAAAGTACCGTTAGGAAGTTTGATAACCGGAGCGTTATTTTCAAATGCCATCATTCCTAAAGAGACAAAGGTAATTTGTCCGCCGTTCGGAAGCGTTGCGATAATATCGCCGCCGACGACTTGAAATTTCGCTTTGGATAAATCAAGGGCTAAGGATAATTCATCACCGGGACGCAAAAAAAGATTAAGATTTTCACCTTTGGCAGGCAACGATTTTAGACTAATCGTACTTTTACTGTAGATCACTTCCGGGGCATTAGACATATCAAATCTCCTGCAAAACGTCTCTTACGAAGCAAATAGTGTTCTTGCAAAACATACTTTTGCAAGAACACTCATGAAAACACGTATAGTTGATCTATTATAGTCACATATTTGTAATCTTATGCTTAAAGGAGGATATCCGCATTAAAAGGGAGATTTAAAGTTTCCCTTATTGCGGCTTTTGAAGGCCTAAAACGCTTACTTAAATCATTAAAACAAGTAATGCAACGACCAAGCCTAATGCCGCCGTCGTTAAACCCGTGGAAATTTTTTTCGTCATCTTCGGAAGGCTGTTTTCTTTCAAGGTATTTTCACCGATAATAAACAACCCGACACGTTTATTGTCGGCATTTAAAATCGGTTTGGCTAAGATAAAATAATCGTCTTTGATCAGGTATTTTGCAGTAATTAACTGTTCAAAATCGATAGTGGAGAGTCGCTCGATAAAGTCCGAGTCGACGTGCGATTGGACGCTCACTTCAAAATTACCTACCTTCTGGTATTTAAACTCTTGCAATTTTTTCATATCCATGAAATCACGCTCCATGAGAACTTGAAAAATTTTACCGCTACTTTTATAAACGTCGAAAAGGAAATCCAACGACTTCTTCACCTCCAAGACACCGTTTTGAAGAGGATAGAGTACATGTAAGAACACTTGTCCGTCTTGGTATTCGATGCCGCTTAAAGATTGGTTGCTCGCCAATACCTTTTGAAGTCCCAAAGTATCGTAAGGTTGTGCATTTAAAACCGGCGTTCGCGACGAAGAGCTGATTTTAACCGCTTCTTTGGAATAAAGTTCCAAAACAATACCGTTTTGATCTATTTTTTTGAGACTGCTACTCATCGCGTTAAGCTTTGCGGCAATTGCGTTGGAATCGCCTTGAGCATTAATTGCGGCTACAAAATCGGGATTGGCCAAAAGCATATCGCCGACAATTTCTAGATTTAACATCGTATCGGCAATTTTCATATCCAATTCGTGAAAGTAACTGCTATTGGTCGCTTCGTATAAATTTTTCGTTGCCCTATTCGTCATCGAATTTAAATAATAAAGCGTACCGATGATGCCTAGCACCGAAAGCGTAATTAAGGTACTAAACCACAACGCCTTTCGCTTTTTCAACCGTTCCATAAAGGCCTGAAATTTCAAGATCATTCCAAACATAATTTACCTACCTTCTATCGCTGATTTAAGTTAGCAGTGACACCTGCGTTTGAGAAAAAATCGCATTTATGCACTCTTTTTTACCCTCTTTAACATCGTTTCCAATGCACTAAACACCGCCGCAATCGGCGCGCTCCAATCACCTGAAATCGTTTGCCTGAACACTTTAACGCTTCGATACCACGGCGTCGTATCGCCCTCTTGCATCCATCGCCAATCGGCGGGTTTGGGCGTCAACACCCAAACGGGAACGTCCAAAGCTCCGCACAAATGAGCCACCGCCGTATCCGTCGTAATGACGAGGTCTAAATGCATGATGATTTTCGCCGTTTCGTAAAAATCGCTTAAAACGGCGGAGGTATCGACAATCGTGTCGCTCAATCCTTCCTGAGCGATATCGTTCGCCTCAGCTCCTACATGTAACGAAATCCATTGTATTCCCTTCAAGTTAAACCACGGTCGATACGCGCTTAAACCGATATGTTTGTTTTTAAAATCTTTATTCGTCGGACTCGAACTCCACACGATGCCGATTTTCATTCGATCGGGGCTTAAAGCTACGTCAATTTGGGATTGGGGTACGAAAAGATACGGAAAGGCTTGAGGAATCGTCTCCAAGGTCGTTTTGAAACGTTGTGCCGCACAAAGAAGCGGCAGGTAAAAATCATGTTCCGGCAAAGTAGAAGAGGACTCTTCGCCGATCACTTCAAGGCGCGCATCCGCCGTTTGAAACAGGCGTACTAAATCGTGACGCGTTCGTACAATCACATGGGCACCCGCTTCCAAAAAATTTTTAGCATACCGAATGAACATGATATTATCGCCGAATCCTTGCTCGTTTTGCAAGACGATCGTTTTTCCTTCCAAAGGCTCGCCTTTCCATAACGGCGTTTTGTACACATACGTTTTTGCCAAAAGCTCTTTCATCGCCAAACGGTATTCATACCGCCTCCAACCCTCCTCGTAGTCACCCTTTACCAAGGCAAGCAACGCCGTATCGAAATTGGCGTTGATATGGTGCGGCGATAGTTGCAGGGCTTTTCGATAATACGGCTCGGCTTTGGCATACATTTTTTGCTCTTTCAATAACGCGCCCACGTTACTGTAAGCGTCCGCATACGAAGGGTTTAGTTGAATCGAGCGACGCAAAGCTTCATAAGCTTGTTCAAAAGCTCCCGTTTGGCGGAGTAAATTGCCCAAGTTATTGTAGACGGCAGAGTCGTTCGGCTGGATTGCAATGACCTTTTGATACGCCGCCAAAGCTTTTTCATTCAATCCCAACTCTTTGTAGGCAATGCCTAAATTATTGAGGGCTTGGGTTTTTTGCGGTGCGAGCGCAACGGCTTTTTCATAGTACGGCATGGCTTTATCAAACTGCTTGATTAACGCATACAAATTACCCAAGGCGACATATACGTCGTATCGATCGGGAAAATGTTTTAACAACGCTTCGCCCAATGCTAACGCTTGTCGAATTTTTCGGATTTGAGCATAAAGCTCCATCAATTTTAAAGCATCGGCAAGTTTGACATGTAAGCGTAACGCTTTTTCGAAACACGCAACGGCTTGGTCGGTATTGCCTTGTAAAGCATAAATCGCTCCCAAATTCGAATAAAAAGAGCCGTGCGTTGCATCAAACGTCATGCCTTCTTGAAAGGTCTTTTTTGCTTCTTGCAAACGACCTAAGCGTTTATACGTCACGCCCAAATTGTTATACAATCGCCTCATAAGCGAAGCATCCGGAGCGAAACTTTGTGCCTTCGTATAACACGCTAGCGCAAATTCAAGCTGATTGTCGCGTAAAAAAAGATCGCCCGATTCAATGAGAAAAAGGCTCGCGTTTTCAGTTGGCACTCTTCTCCTTTTTGGCATCGTTAATCGTTTTAAACGTATCGATCGTACCGTCTTCTCTTTTGTAGATTTTTTTATCTTTGAGCGTATTTTGAGATTTTTCCTGCTCTTCGTTTTTTTGCATCAGATGTTTTTCGTAATACTCTTTACCTTGAAACAGCACCTTCTTTTTAATATCGTCCTCTTCTTGTTTTGCCGCTAAATTCATCTCCGAAGAAGCAAACACCACGGTTCCCAAAAACAGTACGAGCGTTACGATCCGTTTCATAGACTGACTCCTTTGCGAACAGAGGTTATAAACCGAAATAATCAACCAACTTACCTTGTTTCATCAGAAGGTTGAAGTAGTCCGTTAAACGCGTTTTTTCACTGGTCAATTTCGCCAATTCGGCACTATTAACCTGTCGTTGCGCCTGCAAGAGCGTGACCAAATCCTGACTGGAAAGCCTAAACTTTTCCCAATACGCTTCCGCCATCTTTTTACTCGCTTCGATTTCTACTTTGAGCGTATCGATGGTTCGAGAATTGGTTTGTACCGAGTTAAATAATTTTTGAGAATTCCACTTCGTGTCTTTTTTCGTATATTCTAAGTTGTAAACGAGTCCGGAAATTTCGCTTAAAAGTTTTGCCGTTTTGGCTTCGTTTTTGCCGCCGTCGTAAAGATTGTAACTAAAAATCAATTCGGCGGTAAAATCTCTGTTATGTCCGTCCGTCGGCACGATACTGTAATCTTGACGCGCGCGTTTGGAGTTGCTGATCGCAAGATCGATTTTAGGACCGTTGGAGGCTTTCGTTACCGTGACGTCTTTTTGCTTACCCTCGATTTGTTTCTCGATAATCGTGAGATCGACGTTTTCTTTTTCGATCTGTGCCAAGAGTTTTTCAAGCGGCTGCAATACGATCTCAAATTCTGTTTCAAAAGGAACCAACTCTTCGATTTTCGATCCGGTTAAAAATTCGTAATAATCTTTGGCGTTGTTGTAGTTGGACTCGGTATTGATCAATGCGGTTTTGGCATTGGAAACGCTGGCTAAGATAGAATTTTCATCCCCCGCCGTCGCCGCACCCAATTCCCGCTTGGTTTTAACGATTTCGAGAACTTTTAAAAGCTTATCGTAATTATTTTGATTCACTTCGATCGATAAGCGTCCGTAGACGACGCTCAAATAAGCATCGATCACTTTAACGATCTCTTCTTCTTTGGTTCCTCTTAAACGCTCTTCTTGCTCTTTTTTCGTGATTTTCGTTCGCTCGATCGTTTCAACGTGCATCCCCGAAGAGTATACATTATAATTCACTGCAACGTCGCCCTTGATCTGACCGTATTGTTGGGTATCAAATCCTTTCGTCTCTTTACCGGTCCCCGTAGTGATAAAATCGACTTGCGGCTTGAGGTCGCTCTCTGCTTCGGCCCTAGAACTTTCCGCTTGCGTAATGCGTTCTTGGGCTTGTTTCACCCGATAGTTACGCTCAATCGCAACGGCAACCGCTTGTTTGAGCGTCGCTTTGTCGCCTTCGATCAAAATCGGCTGTTCGTGCTCTTCGCCTGCTAAAAACTTATCTTGAGATTGCACCTTTTTTAACGATTCTTGCAACGGTTGCGAAGTCGTTTCTAAAGGCTCCGTAGCCCATCCGTACGTAAAAAAAATCCATCCTAAGAGTAGAGTTTTGATGGCGTTATGATTCATTTGACGTCAACCTTTAAATATCCGAACTCGAAATTATTATTTTCATTTTGTTTATAACTGATCTTAATTTTATTTTTAAACGCCGGCGTCGCTTCTAAAGTATTTTTCGTTGCAAGCACGCGTCCTAGCGAGACTTGTTTTGCCTGCGTCGCGCTTAAAATCTTTTTTGAATCTCCCACCGAAAGTATAAATTGCACGTTGGGATTTGTTTTAAGAATTTTTTCCATCGTTCTCGTCAACTTTGCGATAGCGTCTTTGGAAACAAAATAGTCGTTATTTTTAAAAACAATCGTCAAATCGGACTCTTTATAATCGACGATAGCCGTTTTCTCGGTACTTTTGGTTAAAGTGTTTTCGCCCGTTTCCCGCGTACTTTGCGTTGCCGCTTTCGTAACGTCTTGCAACGTTACGAACGTCACGGGATTTTCTTCTTGTTTGGAAGCAGTATCGGAGGAAGCCGCGGCGGCAACCGTGACCTGTTTTGAATTAAACTGCATGTAATATCCGACGTTTACAAACATGATTAATACAAAGAGCAAAAGAACCAAAATAACCGACGAAAAAAGATCCACGTAAGAGATAAAAGGATTCATTTCGCCGTGTTCGCTACCGCCTGCCATGGAAAATCACTACTCCTATTTAGAATGTTTACCGAAAAAAGACGCGAAAAACCCTTTAATGTCTTCCGACAAACTCGCCGCATGCTCCATTTTGCTACTGTCAAACGCAAACACTTTTTCTTCGATATTTTTTAACGATTGCGCTATGCTTTCAAGATGTGCTTGCGTCGACGTAATCTTTGCGTCTAACGCCGTGATCATTTTCACATGTTCTTCTTCCGTATGTCTAAAATACGCCGTTTCAAACTCTTGACGTTGTGCGGCGCGTTCTAGGCTCATTTCCGTCGCTTTTTCGATATGCTCGTCCAACTTCACCAACGCTTGTGCCTGCGAACGCGCATGCGTTTCGTAACGATCTGCATAAGCTTGCGTTACATTTAAAACATCTTTAACGACATGCGTCTCTTCCACCAAAGAGTCACGGATACCCAAAAGCGTTGCATGTCCTTCTTGATGCGTCGTGCTATACGCCTCCGCCAAGCCTTTTTGCGCTTCTAAAATCGACGTTAGCGTCTGTCGATGAGATACCAAGGTGCGATCGATACCGTCTAATGAAGTCTGCGTCAAAGAAGCCGCTTCTTTGGCTTCTACTCTAAAGGTTTGCTCCAAATTTAAGAGTACGCTCAAAGTTTGTTCGGTTTGGTTGATCGTTGCCGAAACGACGCGAAGAAGATCAAGTCCTTCAAGAGCATTTTTTCGATCTTCAAGGTGCGCGGTCTCTTCGATCGCCATTAAGTTTTCGATCGTTTTAATTTCTACATGTAAGGTTTCGTGGAGACGCTCAAACGCTTCGTAGAGTTTGTGATCTTGTTGTAAACTTTGTGAAAAATACTCTTTATACGATGCATCTTGCGTACTTAACATTGCCGTGTTATTCGCGATACCGTCGTCGATCGCTGAAAGTTTTTCCGACGTCTGATCCAAAAGCGACGTTAGGCGCGTAAAATGTTCATCTCTTACCCTCGCCATTGAAGAGAGCATATCGATCTCTTGACCGAGGGTTTCGTGAAGAGCACCGATGGATTGCACCAAGGTTTGATGACGCGTATGCGCGTTTTGGCTCTCTTGTTCCTCGTACGTTTGCATCGCTTTTAAGGTTTCGTGCTGAGCAAATACCGTTTCATTGACATGTACGACGCCGACGTTGATCGCACTTAAGGCTTCGCCATTTTGACGCGCTACATGTTCATGGTGCGTTAAAAACGCTTTTTGTCCCTCGATGATTTTAGCTTCCGCATCGACCAGCGATGCAAGCGTACCGTGTTGCGTGTGAAGCTGTTGCGACATATCTTCTAACGTATGTCGGGTTTGGGTGAGTAGCTCATTGCTTTGGAGTGTAAAGTCTCCTTGGCGATTGAATAATGAAATAATTTCGTTATGGTTTTCATCCCGTCGTTTGGTCGCGTTTTCATCTCTTTGTACCCAAGTTTCCGCAATACGGTTCACTTCGTTTTGATGCATACGGTGCAGCGAGACGATCGTGCCGAGTGTTTCGTGTTGAGATTCCATCGTGTGTTTCATGGACGTCAGCGTTTCGGATATACCGTGAAGCTTTTCGTTAGACTTGGAAAATTTTGAAATTTCGTGCGTAAACGTACTCATTTGCTCCAAGAAAACTTCCATAAAGCTTTTGCGATGTTCAGGGAGATTGGCACTTGAAACCGCCGAGCCGTTAAACGCTTCGGGTGCAACGTCGATAATACGATCTTTTAACCAATCCTCGATACCGCTAATCAACGTATCTTGCGAACGAAATAAAATGTAGCCGTTAATGCCTAAAATTACCGCACACACGACGCCGAATAACGAAGCTCCGAAACCGATCGCCATACCGGAGAGCGGACCGGAAAAATCTTGCATAATCTGTTTGATGTCGATGTCGCCGTTGAGTCCTAAAATAATCTGTCCCATATGGTCGATCGCTTCGACCAATCCGACGAACGTTCCCAAAAGACCGATAAGCATCGCGGTGTTGATAAAAAAATTGATATACGATTTTTGTTGGCGAAATTTTCCTTCCAACCAATCGATAATATTGCGCGACTCTTCTTGCGTAAAAAACATCGTTTGCTTGCTTTTTCTGCTTTGGAGCATATGCGCAATATTCGCCGGTAAAAGAGAATCGATGCTCCGAATGTAAAATTCATAACCCGTTTTTTTATACGCCAAGGCGCCGAACGTTCCGCCGAGCATCATAATGTGAAACCCGCTGACGATCTGATAAAGCGTTCCGACCGCCAATAACCCTAAAATAGCCGTACTAAAGATAACGGTCGCCATAAAAAAGATACCGAGTAACTCGGCGTTGGTATACACAACATAGAGAATGAAAAGCCAAATGATTAAATACGCTTTTAAAACTTTGATTCGTTTCATCGTGTTAAGTGTTACCCTTTTTTTTAAATTTATTATAGAAACCTCGGCGATTTTATCAATTCTTTCGTATGGTAATGCTTAAAATACCTTTATATAATGACAAAAAAATTCTTTGTAATCAATGCGTTACTTTTACGTGAATAACGTCCTTAAAAGTCAAATTATTTCAAAAATCAAAAGAGAATTATTATTTGTCAAAATTATCAATAGAAACAAAGAGGAGGAAAGAAGCGAGCACCCCTTTCCTTCTCTTTTTAGATTTTAAGATATTATTTAAAATCCGTATGGACGATAGTATTTTGAATATCGACATAGGCCGTCGTACCGCTACTGGTGGTTGATTCGTAACGCGTATAACCGACATCGACGCTACTTTGATCTGCCGAAGCGGTCCATGTCGAAGAGCTAGAACTTGTAACGCTATCGCTACTATCTCCGGTAATTTTTAAGATATTATCGCTATCGGTCATCGCAATGACATCTGCCGCGTTAAGGTTGGTTACACTGACGGTTGCTTGCGTCAAATCAAGTACTTCAATATTAGAAGCGATGGTTGCGACATTGCTTAGATTAATTGTCGCATCAGACGCAAAAAGAAGACTATCCGTACCATCCCCGCCGTTTGCTACGGTATCGCTACTATCGTATACCAACACGTCATCTCCGGAACCTCCGTAAAGCTTATCGGCTCCCGAACCTCCGATCAAAATATCGTCTCCGTCGTTGCCGTTTAAAGTCGTACTTTTAGTACTACTTCTCGTATCGATTAAAATATCGTCGGAACTGGTTCCGTTTAGGCTTGAACTACTACTAACTCTCGAAAAAGTAACGGTACCCGTATCCGTTGTCGTCGGCGTCGTATTATCGTCCAAATCGGTTACCGTATCGCTCGCCGTATAAGTAAAAGAATCATTCGTTGAAACATTGCTGACCGTAATACTCTCTGAACTCGTCGATGTCGATACGCCGCTGGTACTTGATACCGACATACTATCCGCCGAAGTATCGTTGTACAGCAATGCCCATTCCGGTATCGTGACCGTCGTACCGTTGGTAATGACGGTGTCATCTGTAACGCTAATTGCATCTTCGGCACTGACGATAATATCTATCGCTGTCGTCGTAGAACTGCTAACAGACGTCGATGTCTCTGTTGCCGTTGATGTGACCGTTAATGTAACAGTACCGACGACATTATCCGCTGCTATCAACGTCAAAGAAGAAATATCCCAACCCGTAATATCAATTACTTCCGTTGAAGAGGTCGCTACAATCGTATTGGTTCCGTCCGTCAAAACGAATCCCGTAGGTAGCCCTGAAATGGTCGTACTCAATGTTTCCGATCCGTCCGTATCGGTTAGACTAGACGAAATATTTAATTCGACCGATCTTGTCGTATCATCGGTTGAAACGGAGGAAGAAGACGTAATTTCATTATCAAATGTAATCGAGTTAATAAGATAATCGCTATTCGCTCCGCTTGCGGCAAAAACGACCGTATCAAAAGATGATCCGTTTGAAGGAGAGAGCGTTACGGCTGCATCCACACCGTCGCTTCCTCCTGACACAGTCGAAGTACCGACTAAAGTACCGTCAAGGTAAAAATACACGACTGCAGTTTCCGTTGAATTCAACCATGCAAAAGAAACACTAATAGATGTTACTTCATTATCAAATGCAACTTTAAGAGTCTCCGATCCTGTACCGCTTAAATACCCTAATTCCGTACTATCGCCCGATGCCGTACCGCTTACGCCAAATCCAATAGGTGAACTCGTATGCGTACTAATCGTACCTGTTGTTCCATCTGCATTATATGCCGTAACGGTATAACCGTTACCCGTTGTCGTTACATTATCTACCGTGATCGTTTCCGATGTGACTCCGGTCGCCGTAATACTTACAGTCGGTGTATCCGTGACCGCATTGACGCTGATCGTTAAGGTCGACGTATCGCTGCTGGTGCCGTCGGTCGTCGTATAGCTAATCGCAGGAACGCTGCCGTTATAGTTGCTCGCAGGAATAAAGGTATAGCTACCG
>Ga0209398_1000204_pt1 | contig 42490 bp, 37 predicted proteins | sample AshMeaBigSpring_FD_184125 | JGI IMG/M metagenome (GOLD analysis project Ga0209398, IMG submission 184125) | Groundwater microbial communities from Big Spring, Nevada to study Microbial Dark Matter (Phase II) - Ash Meadows Big Spring (SPAdes)... | ecosystem: Environmental > Aquatic > Deep...
TATTAGGTAAGACATATACTCGCACTTCTGTTGTACCCGTTGTACGTGAAAACGATGGTATGAACTGTGATAAAACCGTGATGCTTCCCGAAACAATGGAAGGTCTCGGTGGGAAGATTATAAACGTACGTGTTCCACATGTAAACCACATGGAAATGGGAAACCACCCTGAAATGAGAAAAAAATTTGAAATAGCTTTTAAAACAAATGACTATGCTCCTATTTTTAATCTACAATAAGCACATACTTTTAGTTTCCTTTTCAATATTTTTACTTTTGGGGTGCAGCTGCACCCCAACTCCTATACCAGAAGTAGAAGGAATAAAACCAATATGGAATACAAAACTTCCGGGCAGTGCTGGAATTTACAACGATGGTCTAATAGGCTTGCCTATTTATAATGGTAAAATTATGTTTCATTCAACTTATTCTACAAATCTCGAAAACGAAGATAATCGTATTCATGCATTGGATATGGAAACAGGTGAGTTAGATTGGACTTTCCCTACTAAACAACAAAAGGACAAAGCTTTATTTTTTGGAGGTGTTCCATTTCAGAATAATGAATATATAGTTACGAAAATGCGTAAATACGGCTCTGTATTAACCGACAAATTAATTTGTATAAATTTGGAGACAAAACAGGAAGCTTGGTTTAAAGAGATTCCTGAATCGCAATCATACAATACGAACAACGATATTATTGGCGAAAATTCTGATTTTTATTATTTCCAACAATCTGATAAAAATGCGACATTATGTAAAGGAGATATGCTTACTGGTGTAACTTCTCCTATTTTACAAATACAATCAGAAGATGGATATAATTACAATGGGGTTACTTCAAATTTAGCTTATCATAAAGAAAAAAAACTTATTATAGCAGGAGCATGGGAACGTAACACAAACAATTCAGATTTTTATTCGTACAAGAATTATTTATATCTGATAGATATTAATAAAAACACACTGGAAAGAAAGATATTTTCTGATTCCATTGACAAAGAAATGTTAATTGCTCACATCTATTTAGTTGAAGATAGAATATATGCAGCTTGCGGTTTAACTACAATCTGTTATAACCTGAATACACAATCTATAGAATGGTCTTATAAATCCACAGAGGCTTTCAATTATATGACAAATCGAATTGTGGTAAATAATGGTGTTGTATTTCTTTATGGTGATAATCGCTTTGTCGGTTTAGATGCTAATACCGGAGAAAAACTTTATCAGGGTGATATACAGTGTGGTAATGCCAATGCATTTAATGGCTATGTGTATATAATTAGCAACGATGGGTATATGTACATTTTGGATATTAAAACAGGGAAAAAACTTCACAGAATTACTTGTCCTGAACGTGCATTGCCAAATCCCAAATGGGGTGGCAGTTTCTTTACAGGCTGTAAGCCTCAGGTGTATGGAGACAAACTGTATGTATTTAGTTGTACAAGTGCTTATTGTTATGATGCCGTACCAAAAGAATCATTAAAGTAACTTATTCACAACGACATAGCCAAGTTCAACGGTTCGTATCAGTATGAGACACGCACATATACATATCGAATATTAGGTAAGACATATACTCGCACTTCTGTTGTACCCGTTGTACGTGAAAACGATGGTATGAACTGTGATAAAACCGTGATGCTTCCCGAAACAATGGCAGGTCTCGGTGGGAAGATTATAAACGTACGTGTTCCACAGGTGAACCATATGGAAATGGGAAATCAACCCAAAATGAGAAAGATATTTGAAAAAGCTTAAAAGTCTACTGATTATGATGCGGTATTTAAAATATTATAATTTGGTTGTTTTTATACTATTATTCGGGTGCAGATGCACCCGAAAGTTATCCCGCCTTTTCACTATTTTCTATCGGAGGTAAATATTGGTTTGCAAATAAGCATTGTAAAAGTGAATTTTCTCCGTTTGTAGGTTTGTTTTTTACTCAATGGAGATCGAAAAATGATGAAGAGGACATTCTATGGCAAAATAAACCGGTATGGTCAAATATTTATTTACCTGAAGTGCCAATAGGAATTAGCTATATTTCTAAATCTGGTTTGCAAACTTCATTTCAAATGAGTTTGCCTTTATTATGTGCAAAATTTAGTTTAGGTTGGCGTTTTAAAACTTCTAAGAAGGGATATTGATGAAATTGGGTTAAATTCCAAATCATCTACCATGCTTTGTTACATTAAATCAAATGAGTTTTTCCTCCTCGTCCAAAACGAGGAGGAAAAATTAAGTTAATATTCAAATCACTAAAAAAACTATTATGAAAGAGATTTCAATTTGCTTTTTGTTTTTCTTTAATTTTATTAGTATAAATGCTCAGGACACTATTTCGCTAAAAAAAGGTGTAATAATAAATGCATCCATTCTTGAAAAGAGCAGAACTAATATAAAATACAAGCTAAACAATAAAACAAGTGGAGATACAATCGATAGTACAAAATTATCCAAAATAAGAACCATTCATTACGAAAACGGAAAAATTGACTTGTTAAGTTCTGAAAACCCAAGAGCTATATTCCCTTTTGGACTAAATGTTGGTTATAGGTTTATTGGTGGGTACAGATTTTTTCCAGGAAGCATAGACTACATGTTAACACCTAATATAAGTGCAGAATTAAGCTTTTGGGGATTCTTTAAATACCCATCTCAATATACATTTTCTTTAGGAGGGAAATACTGGTTTGCTAATAAGTATGGAAAAAGTGGTTTTTCTCCATTTACAGGTTTGTTCTATACAAAAATGTTTGTGGAAAACTATGAATATATGGAGGAAAATATGCCTCAATGGTATAGTTTAAATGTTATAGAATTGCCCATTGGAATTAGTTATATTACAAAATTTGGATTACAAACTTCACTTCAAATAGACAGTTATATTGGTTCTGATGTAGATAATTTTATTGCCTGTGGTTTAGAGTTTAGAGTCGGATGGCGTTTTAAAACAGGGGAAAATTGAAATTAGAAAAAAGTCAAAACAGAAATGTAAGTGTAAATTCTGATAATCATATTCAAATATTAACTACATTTGAGCTGATTTAGAATACAATTTATTAAAATTGAATTGATTAAATTGATAATGAGTGCAAAACAGGAAAAAACCAAATTATCACGCCTACAGCAGGTTATAGCTGATTGTGAAAAATTATAGTATCACATAAGCGGACTAAACAACCTTGCAAACGATTCTTTCAGTTTTTGGGTGCGTTTCCGGCTATTCCAGACATTAAGCGTTATTTCTTCCGAATTTTCTACATCGCGTTCGAAGAGTTGTTTCAAATGCAGAGAAGTGGATTCTTCGTAAATAAAGGCATTAGCTTCGAAGTTTTGATTAAAGCTGCGCTCGTCGAGATTGGCCGAACCAACAATCGAGACATAATCGTCGATAACTATGGCTTTGCTGTGCAGAAAACCCTTTTTGTACCGATAAACACGGACTCCTGCTTCCAAAATATGACCCAGATAGCTCCAGGTACAATAATCGGACAGGCGCGAATCGGAGCGTGTAGGAATCATTAAACGCACGTCGACCCCACTCATTGCCGCCATTTGGATGCAATTGTTCAACACATCGTTTGGTATAAAATAGGGCGTGTGAATGTAAATATACTTTTTGGCTGACATAATAGCCGACGAAATTCCCTGCATGATAGCTTCCCAGTCCGTGTCAGGGCCACTACTGACTATCTGTACTAAGTTTTTTTCAAACTCTTGTGGCTCGGGAAAGTATTTTTTATCTGTAATAAGCTTACGTTCCACAAAATACCAATCCGACAGAAAAAGCTGCTGCAAACCATGAACCACCGATCCTTCGAAACGAACAAAGGTGTCGCGCCATCGCCCCAACGTGTTTCCAAAAATGTAACGGTCGGCAACATTAATACCACCTGTAAAGCCCACTTCACCATCTACAATTAAAAGTTTCCGGTGATTTCGATAATTTATTTTACTTCGGCCAAATCGTAACCTAAACGGTAAAAACGGGCGAATATAAACGCCGGCATCGATAAGCGACTGCAAATAGATACGCGACAGGAAAAAACTTCCCCAGTAATCGTAAATCATACGAACTCGTACTCCTTCACGGGCTTTACGAATCAATAGTATACGTAATTTATTAGAAATCTTATCATTACCAAATATAAAAAACTCAATATGAATATGACTTTTTGCATTCCGAATGGCAGTAAACATAGCATCGAACGTGCTTTTACCATCAGCAAAAATCTCTATTTTATTATTCGGATACGTAATTGCCTCACTGTTTTTTTGTAATAAACGTATTAAATTAAGCTGTCCGTTATTAATACTATCTTCGTTGATTTTATCGGGCTTATTTGTTTGTTGACCTACATTTAAACGATAAGTTTTACGTAAAATCAATTTCTGCTTACGCAGGTTTTGACCGAATATAAGGTAAATGATAATTCCGATTACAGGTAAAAACAAAAGTACGAGTACCCACGATAATGATTTTACGGGATTGCGGTTTTCAAGTAATAACACCGAAATGGTTGTTATCAGAGTGTAAACATAAAGTACGATAATTGCAATGGTAAAAATGCTGTTCATACTTCCAATTTCGATTTACATAAATTTCTTATTCCTGTTTTTAAATCTCAGTATTTTGTGGGTATAAATTTCTGTTATTGAATCAGGAATTTGCGATAAAACCGGAGCTTTCACACCTTCTCCAATCTGTTGATCAGAAATTTCAACATGTGCTTCGTCCCAATACCCAGCTTCTATAAAACTATGCAATAATTTGCTGCCTCCTTCAACCAAAACAGAATGTATCAGATTTTCGAAAAGTGCGTTTAATAAATTCAACAAACTGTTTTCATCAAACTTATGATAGATAAAACGCAAATTATCTGTATTAGGTTTCAGATTTTCAGTAAATATTAACGTTGGTTGTTGCCCGTTTAGCAAGGTATAGCCATCAGGAATACGTCCCTGACGGTCGAGAGCTATGCGTATAGGGTTTTTACCAGTCCAATAGCGTACCGTGAGTGATGGATTATCTAAAATTACTGTGTTTGTACTTACCAAAATTGCCTGATTTTCTGAGCGCATTTTGTGTGTAAGCTGACGAGTTAGCTCATTGGATATTTGCAAAGGATTCTGCTCTTTCGAAATTCGAAAATTATCCATAAATCCATCATTTGTTTGTGCCCATTTAAGTAAAATATAGGGGCGCTTTTCACGTTGAAATATAAAAAAACGTTTGTTCAGTTCGTTACAATCTTCTTCGAGAATGCCAACCGTAACATCGATTCCGGCATTTTGCAGGATTTTCACTCCACGGCCCGAAACTTTCGGATTTGGATCTAATGTGCCGATTACTACGCGGGGAATTCCACATTTTACAATAAGATGAGCACAGGGAGGAGTTTTACCGTAATGCGAGCAAGGTTCGAGATTTACATACAAAGTAGCCGATTTCAACAATGCTTTATCTTTAACAGAATTGATGGCATTGGGTTCGGCATGTGGCTGTCCGTACTTGCGATGAAAACCTTCGCCAATTATCTTATCACCTACAACCAACACAGCTCCTACCATCGGGTTTGGAGCAACATTTCCGCCACTTATAGATGCTAATTGCAGACAACGCTGCATGTATATCACGTCAGTATTCATTAAAAAAATGGTAAATGGTAAATGAAAAAATGGTAAAAACTTTTTATCTTTGCATTTATGCAACAAGCCTTTGAATACATACGCAATTCATTATCAAATATTTATCTTACAAATGAGATAAATAGTATTAGCAATTTGATTATTGCACACATAACAGGTTACACAAATACGCAAATAATTCTTAACAAAAATACAAAAATTTCTGACAATCAGCGTTTACAGCTTAAAAAAATTGTAGAAGAACTCAAAAAAAACACCCCGGTTCAATACGTTTTAGGTGAAACCGAATTTTACGGATTAACATTCAAAGTAAATAAAGATGTATTGATTCCTCGTCCCGAAACTGAAGAACTCGTCGATTGGGTAAAACAGAGTATTTCACCGGACAATTCGATTAAAATTCTTGATATCGGTACCGGAAGTGGCTGTATTGCGATAGCGCTGAAAAGCATTTTTATAACAAGTGAAGTTACAGCCTTCGATATTTCGGAATTGGCACTCGAAACTGCACGACAGAATGCAGCTTTGAACGGTTGTAATGTTGATTTTCGGCAAACAGACATTTTAAACCCACCTGCTTTCGATACTAAATGGGATGTAATTGTAAGCAATCCACCCTACATTCCCGAAACAGAGAAATCGGAGATTTTAGCACACGTATTGGATTTTGAACCACACATAGCCTTGTTTGTTCCTCAAAGTGAACCATTACTTTTTTACGAAAAAATTGCAGCCTTTTCAATAGAGCATTTAAAAACAGGCGGGATGATATTTTTTGAAATTCATCGCGATTTTGGCAAACAAACTGTTATGCTATTAGAAGATATTGGGTATAAAGATGTTGAATTATGTAAAGATATATCCGGAAATGATAGAATGATAAGGGGAAGACTATAATTTAAATGAATCTTGATGTAGTAGATTAGAAAACTCCTGCAATGTAATAAGTAAAAAATGAATAACTTTGCAGTTCAAAACATTAAGCAACAGAGTATTGTTATTAAAAATGCCAATGTTGGTATAAATAGTGGAAATAGTAAATTGATAATAATAAATAAAAAATAATGGATTTCAAATACGATGTAATCGTTGTAGGTGCCGGCCATGCCGGAAATGAGGCGGCTTGTGCAGCTGCAAACATGGGTTCGAAAACCCTGCTTATAACGATGGATATGAATAAAATCGGCCAAATGAGCTGTAATCCTGCCGTGGGTGGAATAGCCAAAGGTCAGATTGTTCGGGAAATTGATGCTTTGGGCGGTCAAATGGGAATAGTCACCGATCGCTCGGCCATTCAATTCAGAATGCTTAACCGTTCGAAAGGACCAGCTATGTGGAGTCCACGCAGTCAGAGTGACCGCCATAAGTTTATACAGGAATGGATAAAAACCATTAGCGAAACGCCAAATTTGTATGTTTGGCAAGATACAGTAACCGAATTAATTATTGAAAAGAATACGGTAAAAGGTGTAAAAACAGCTCTTGGCGTTGAAATGAAAGCAAAATCTGTTATTCTGACAAATGGCACATTTCTTGGCGGATTAATGCACATTGGTAAAAATCAATTACGTGGTGGCAGAATATCGGAACCGGCTTCGTATGGAATTACCGAACAGCTGAAAACATTCGGATTCACCGCTGATAGAATGAAAACCGGCACGCCCTGTCGAATTGATGGTCGTACAATTGATTTCAGTAAAATGACAGAACAAATCGGCGAAAACGATTTTCATAAATTTTCGTTTTTGGGAGAAGTGAAACGGGAACTTAAACAAATGAGCTGTTTTATAACCTATACAAGTGAAGAAACGCACGATGAGCTCAGAAAAGGTTTGGACGATTCGCCCATGTACAACGGACAAATTCAAAGTATCGGACCACGATACTGTCCGAGTATCGAAACAAAAATTGTCACATTTGCCGATAAAACCGCACATCAACTATTTTTGGAGCCTGAAGGTGTTGACTCAAACGAATACTATCTTAACGGATTTTCATCCTCTCTCCCACTCCACACACAGATAAATGCCATACACACTATTTCAGGCCTTGAAAACGCGCAATTATTTCGGCCAGGATATGCCATAGAATATGATTTCTTTGATCCTACACAACTAAAACACACGCTCGAAACGAAATTAATAAACAATTTATTCTTTGCCGGACAGATTAACGGAACTACCGGTTATGAAGAGGCCGGAGGACAGGGACTCATTGCCGGTATAAATGCACATATAAATTGTCATGGCGGAAAGCCGTTTACACTCGGAAGAGATGAGGCATATATTGGTGTTTTAATCGACGATTTAGTAACAAAAGGAGTTGATGAACCATATCGTATGTTTACTTCCCGTGCGGAGTATCGATTATTACTCCGGCAGGACGATGCAGATATGCGCCTTACACAAAAAGGAATTGAAATTGGTTTGGTAAAACAAAACAGAGCCGCTCAGTTTGCATACAAAAAAGAACAACAGTCAATTTTAATAGATTTTATCAGAAACTATCCGATCAAACCTATTAAAATAAATGATTATCTGGCCTCCGTTTCATCCTCGGAACTAAAACACGGCTGCAAGTTATCAGACTTGGTTGTACGTCCACAAATTGAAATCAACAATTTGGCTTCAGCTGTACCGGCACTAAAAGCAAAAATTGACGAAATCACTTCAAGCAAAGAAGAGATTGTGGAATCTGCCGAAGTAATTTTGAAGTACGAAGGCTACATTGAACGTGAAAAATTAATTGCAGAAAAGCTTCAACGACTAGAACACATTCCTTTACGTGGCCGTATTGAATACACAAACATACAATCCCTATCAACGGAAGCACGACAAAAACTTACAAAGATTAACCCTGAAACTATTGGGCAGGCAAGTCGTATTCCGGGAATTTCGCCAAGCGATGTTAATGTTCTTCTTGTTTTATTAGGAAGATAATTTAGTTTCATGTTTGTATTCTGCATTTCTTGTTTCACGTGGAACATAGTAAATGTGAAATACAACCCAGCTAAAACGTTTCACGTGGAACAAATGTAAAATGAAAAAAAAAGTAACATTAAAAGAACAAGTTAATTCACTTCCAGAACTTCCGGGAGTATACCAGTATTTTAATGCCCTCGATGAAATAATATATGTAGGTAAAGCTAAGAATCTTAAAAAAAGAGTAAGTTCGTACTTCAATAAAGTGCACGAACAAGGTAAAACAAATGTACTCGTAAAAAACATTGCATCGCTAAAATACATAGTGGTGGCAACAGAAGAAGACGCCCTGCTTCTGGAAAACAATCTTATTAAACAATATCAGCCACGTTATAACGTCTTGTTAAAAGATGGAAAAACATATCCGAGTATTTGCATTACAAACGAACCTTTTCCACGTGTCTTTAAAACAAGAAACATTATAAAAAACGGATCGCTGTACTACGGACCATATAGTTCAAACTGGACAATCAATTCGTTGCTTGAAATAATTCATCAACTCTACCCTATCCGCACATGCAGACTACCTTTATTTGAAGAAAATATCCGCAAAAATAAATTCAAAGTTTGCCTGCAATATCACATTCACAAATGCAATGGTCCGTGCGAAGACAAAGAGTCAATTGAAAAATACAGAAAATACATCGAGCAGGTAAAAAAAATAATTGAAGGCGATGGAAATGAAATAAGTAAATTTCTATTTAATCAGATGCAGCATTTAGCTTCAGAGTATAAATTCGAAGAAGCACATCTTATAAAACAGAAATATGAATTGATTGAAAACTATCGTTCAAAATCAGTAATATCAAATACGATTCTGGAAAACACCGATGTATTTGCTTATGATGAAAATGAAAGTTCAGCATTTATAAATATCCTTCGAATTTCAAAAGGTAGCATTATTCAGGGTTATACCATCGAATACAAAAAGCGACTGGACGAACAGAAAGAAGACATTCTGGCTATAGCCATTATAGAACTTCGTGAACGATTGAAGAGCAATTCGAAGGAAATAGTGCTTCCATTCAAAATTGATATTGATTTAAGTGGTATTCAACTCGTTGTTCCTCAGAGTGGTGACCGGAAAAAGCTGCTTGAACTCGCAGAGCAAAATGTACGTCAATATAAACTTGACAAGCTTAAACAGGCAGAAAAATTGAATCCCGATCAGCGTGCTATTCAATTGCTGGAAGCAGTAAAAGATAAACTGGGATTAACTAAAATACCCATGCAAATTGAATGTTTCGACAATTCAAACATTCAGGGAAGCGATGCTGTGGCAGCTTGCGTAGTTTACATAAAAGCAAAGCCATCTAAGAAAGAATATCGGAAATACAACATTAAAACAGTGGAAGGTCCCGATGATTATGCGTCAATGAAAGAAGTGGTACGAAGAAGGTATTCACGCGCCATAGCCGAAGGACTTGCACTTCCGGACTTAATTGTAGCCGATGGTGGTGTGGGTCAAATGGAGGTTATCCGTCAGGTTGTAGAAGATGAATTGAAACTCCAAATTCCGATTGCCGGTTTGGCAAAAGATAGAAAGCACCGGACCAATGAAATACTGGTAGGCTTTCCGCCACAAGCGGTAGGACTAAAACCAACCGACCAACTTTTCAAATTCTTTGCGGGCATGCAGGACGAAGTGCATCGTTTTGCTATTTCGTTTCACCGCGACAAACGAAGCAAAACGCAAACCGCTTCAGAACTCGATACCATTCCCGGAATTGGCGAAAAAACAAAAAATGCCCTGATAAAGCATTTTAAAAGCGTAAAACGAATTAGAAGCGCTAAAATGGAAGAACTTATCGAAATAATTGGAACTAACAGAGCATCAATAGTTTACGGCCATTTTAACCCGGATTTAAAGCTCTGAGAATTTAATATTTAAAAATAGCAGTATCTTTGCGCGCAAATACACTGCCCCTAACCCCTTAAAAGGAAATAAATATTACATAAAAAATTCAATAAACAGGTAATTTTACAAATATAGAAAGTCAAGATGAATTTTAGAATTAAATCGATAAATACTATAAACGAAACTGCCCGTCAATTTATAGAACAAATTGGTGAAAAATCAGTTTTTGCATTTAACGGAACAATGGGTGCGGGAAAAACAACATTCATAAAAGCAATTTGCGAAGAACTTGGCGTAACCGGAACTGTAAACTCTCCAACATTCTCGATTGTTAATGAATACGAAGCTGCTGATGGACATACCATCTATCATTTCGATTGTTATCGGATAAATAAAATTGAAGAGGCTCTGGAAATTGGAATAGAGGAATATTTACATAGTGGAAATCTTTGTTTTATTGAATGGGCAGAAAATATCGCCTCTCTCCTACCCGATTCGGTGGTAAATGTAGAAATTGCCGAAGTGGAAAATGGGGAGAGGGAAGTGATAATATGATGATGTGAAAATTTGAAAATATTATAATAGAAAAGAAAAATGAAAACAAAAAAGAAAAACAAAGTGCTTGAGCAGGTAAAAGCCTCGCGAAAGCAAAGCCGTGAAGAAGAACTAAAAACACACGGAAAACCGATAAATTATCGCAAAATAATGGAAAGTAAAAAGGTATATAACCGCAAAAAAAATAAGGCAGATGCTGATGAGGCTCTGCCTTATTTGTATATTAATAGTAGAGGACAAGCGACTTCCGAAACCACCATACAAGGGACAAACGACTTCCCAGTCGCTTTAATAAATATCATCATGCGGTTAGGAAACCGCTTGTCCTTAACAAAATATAACCAATAATTTTTACCAAATACTAACCCGATTCTCGGGTTTTACATACATTTTATCAGTAGGTTTAATATCGAACGCATCGTACCAGGCCTGAATATGTGGTAAAGCGCCGTTTACGCGCCATTTACCAAGCGAATGAGGGTCAGACTTGGTTAGTACTAAAATCTCTTCAGGTCGGATATTTCCGGCCCAAACATTGGCATACGAAAGGAAGAAACGTTGCTCGGGTGAATAACCGTCAACTGGCGTTAAAGGTGCAGCTTTAGTGGCATTTTTAAAGGCCTGAAATGAAACCTGTAAACCTCCATGATCGGCAATATTTTCACCCAGTGTAAATTTGCCATTGGCTTTGGTTCCGGGAGCCACTTCGATAGCATCAAAATAATCGGCCAAAACTTTAGCACGTGCATCAAACTGTTCTTTATCCTTTGCCGTCCACCAGTTTTTAAGATTACCATCTTTATCAAACTGACAACCCTGATCATCAAATCCATGCGTCATTTCGTGACCAATAACCACACCAATCGCACCGTAATTGAATGCATCATCGGCTTTCATATCGAAAAAAGGATATTGCAAAATGCCTGCAGGAAAGCAAATTTCGTTAGTAGAAGGATTGTAATAAGCATTTACAGTTTGTGGTGTCATTAACCATTCATCTTTATCAACCTGCTTACGAGCAGCTTTAGCAAACATAAAAGCACTTTCGAACTTATTGGCTCTTAGTATATTAGCATAGTAAGAATCTTTTGAAATTTCGAGTTTGGAATAATCGCGCCATTTATCAGGATAACCAATTTTCACGTGGAACGTATTCAGTTTTTCAATGGCTTTAAGCTTAGTAGAATCGCCCATCCAGGGCAAAGCATTAATCCGTTCACCGAGCGATTGTTGAAGATTATGAACCAATTTTAGCATACGCTCTTTCGCTTCAGCTGGGAAGTATTTTTTTACATACATCTGCCCTACTGCTTCTCCAAGCACACCATCAACATTACTCACTGCACGCTTCCAACGCGGTGTTTGTTCTGTTTTACCCGACATTGTTTTGCCATAAAAATCAAAATTTTGAGCGTAAATATTATCGCTTAAATAACCAGCAGCAGCATCTATTACTTTCCATTGCAGGTAAGCAATTTGTGTAGCTAAAGGCTCAATAGTTATAATATTTCCAACCTCAACTAACGATTCTTTTTGCGAAACACTGATATCTTTAATTTGAGCTACCCCCAATGCTTTCAGATACTCATTCCAATTAATGGCAGGAACTAATTTCTGCAAATCAGCTATGCTCATTTTATTATAATTAGCATGCGGATCGCGAAGTTTAATTTGATCGTAAGCAGCAGTTGCTAAGCGAGTTTCAATTTTAAGAACCGATTCCATATTTTGTTTGGCAACAGGCTCTGTAAAACCAAAAAGTTCAAACATTTTAACAACATGTTCTTTATACTTGTTACGAATATTGGTTGTTTGAGCATCGTTATCCAGATAGTATTCACGCTCTCCCAAACTAATACCGCTTTGGTAGGTTTGAACCAGATACTGATTGCTGTTCATTGGGTCAGCATCCACATAAAGCGAAAAATAAGCATCCACATCCGTTTGCAAAAGTTCAGGAAGTAGTTTTGTAATCTCTTGTGTAGATTTTAGAGCAGCAATGGTTTTAAGTTGATTCTCAACAGGCTTAATTCCATCTTTATTGAGCTTAACGCTATCCATGGCCAGATTATACAAATCGCCTATTTTTTGTTCAACAGTTCCCTGATCAGCAGGCTTAGCAGCTATTTCCTCAATCAGTTCGCGTAATTGTTTGCGGTTATTTTCAGCTAATTTATCGAAACTACCGAAACGGGCATATTCGCCGGTCAGAGGATTATTTTTCATCCAGCCACCACAGGCATATTGATAAAAATCAGATCCGGGAACTGCGGTTGTGTCCAGATTTTTCAGGTCAATACCTGAACTTAATTTGTTGTTATTACAAGAAGTTAGCATAATTATAAAGCCCCCTACTCCTATTACAGGAAGTATGAATTTGTTTATTAATTGTTTAAACATAATGAGTTGATTTAATTTATTTTTAAATTAATGAAGGACAAGCGGTTTCCAAACCACTTGATATATGTTTTCAAGCGACTGGGAAGTCGCTTGTCCCTTGTTTTATATCATCAATAATGCGGAACAAATCATTCAGCGTTTCGGCTCTGAGCATAGCGATACGTGTATCTTTAAAATTAGGAATTCCTTTAAAAACAGGCGATGCAGCCAAATGACGGCGACTATGAATAATTCCTTTCAGGCGTTTATTCCATAATTCGTTAGTGATACCCTCACTCAAAGTGAGAGTATCACTTTGGGAATTCACATCAACATCCAACCATTTAACCGAAGCAATAATATGTTCTTTGAGAATGGCTTTTTGCTCATCGAAAGTCAGCATTTGCTTATGTTCACCCGTACTAAAAAAGTGTTTTATTTCACTAAAAATCCATGGTTTACCTATAGAACCACGTCCAATCATAACGGCATCAACACCATACCGATTAAAACATTCGAGCGCGCGTTCGGCAGTTGTAACGTCACCATTGCCTATAATTGGAATATTCATCCGTGGATTGTTCTTTACCTCTCCTATCAAAGTCCAATCCGCATCGCCCTTGTACATTTGGGCGCGCGTGCGGCCATGAATTGTCAGCGCCTGAATACCGCAATCCTGCAGTTGTTCGGCCAACGGAACAATAATTTTGCTTGAATCGTCCCAACCAAGGCGGGTTTTAGCAGTTACCGGAATATTTACCGCTTTAACAACCTCTGAAGTAATTTTAAGCATACGTGGAACGTCTCGCAAAAGACCTGAACCTGCTCCTTTTCCGGCTACTTTTTTTACCGGACAACCAAAATTTATATCAATAATATCAGGTCCGGCTTCAGCAGCAATTCGGGCAGCTTCAGCCATCGAAACCGGGTCGTGCCCATAAATCTGAATAGCAATTGGGCGTTCTTCTGGATAAATAGTGAGCTTTTGTTTCGTTCGGTTTACATCGCGAATCAGCGCTTCAGACGAAACAAATTCGGTATACAACATATCAGCTCCAAAACGTTTACACAACAGGCGAAAGGCAGGGTCAGTAACGTCCTCCATTGGAGCCAAAAAAAGCGGTTTATCGGGAAATTCTATATTCGAAATCTTCATATTTATACAAAATGGATGCAAAGTTATAAATATTCATTGATAAATAATAATTGCAGAACATAATAAACTCATTTTCAAGATAAATTGTTCAATAAAAAGAAGTCATATATTTTTGTTACTTTTGCAACTGAATAATCAAAAAACATAGAAAATGAATTGGAAAATTATTCAGTTTATTATATTCTGCTCAGTAATAACGTTAAACGCACAAGTAAAATACGCCCCGGCATGGTTTGGTCCAAACGCCAATCCGGTTCCGGAAATGACCGATGCACGTATTCCAACCAAAACAACCGTGAGTTTAATGGGCGATTATTACTTTGGATATGGCGATAAAACCACAAACGGCTACGTAAAAATGGAGCTCCCTCTCCTACCCGAGCGCGTTAGTTTTAAGCTTTGGTTTACAACGCTCGAAAATTACACTGTTAAACCTGAACTTAGTGCAAAGCGCGGTATGAACGGAAACCTGACAGGAAAGCCAAATGGCGATTTGTATGTACAAACGCGAATTTCATTGCTAAAAGAGCGCAAAAATGCGCCGGCAATCATATTAAATTCGACTTTAAAAACCGCTTCGGGAACCATGTTTGCCGAACGACGTTATTTCGACACGCCGGGCTATTATTTCGATGTGGAATTTGGCAAATCGTTTTACATAAAAAGTAAATTTATAAACGAAATCCGTGCTGTTGGAAATTTGGGATTTCTATGCTGGGAAACTACCGGCAGCCGTCAAAATGATGCTCCCATGTATGGTGCAAAACTAATAATTGGAAACGAAAAATGGAAATTAGATAACACACTTTCGGGCTATTGGGGCTGGATGCATACAAGTTCAAATTATGGTTTTGATTATGGTGATGCACCATTGGTATATGCTGCAAAAATTACTTTTCTGGCTGGATATATGGATTATTTTGCTCAATATCAATATGGTATTAAGGATTTTCCATATCAGCAAGTTCGGGTGGGAATTAGTTTTCCGATAGAGAAACTTACTCCAAAATATACAGCCCCCTAAATCCCCCATAGGGGACTTAATAATTAGTAATGTAATGAAAATGAATGCAGAAAAAAAAATAAAAAATGTATTTGAACCCCCAATGGGGGGCAGGGGGGCTTTCGAAATCATGGCTCCCGCCGGTTCGTGGGAAAGCCTTTCGGCAGCTATAAAAGCCGGAGCCGATTCGGTATATTTTGGCATCGAAAAGCTGAATATGCGCGCCAAATCGAGCTCCAATTTTACAACCGACGATTTACGCGAAATTGTACGAATTTGCAACGAAAATAAGGTAAAAAGCTACTTGACAGTTAATACCATTTTGTACGACAATGACCTGATGTTGATGCGCGAAATAATTGATGTAGCTAAAGAATCGCAGGTTTCAGCCATTATTGCAGCGGATGTTTCGGCGTTGATGTATGCCAACCAAGTAGGAGTGGAGGTGCATCTTTCCACTCAGTTGAATATTTCGAACGTAGAAGCGTTGAAGTTTTATGCACAATTTGCCGATGTGGTGGTGTTAGCGCGTGAGTTGAATATGGAACAGGTTTCAGAAATTTATCAAGCGATTGAAAATGAACAAATAAAGGGTAGGAGCGGGGAGCTGATTCGTATCGAAATGTTTTGCCACGGAGCTTTATGTATGGCCGTTTCGGGTAAATGTTATCTGAGTCTTCACGAAAAAAACATATCTGCCAATCGTGGAGCCTGCAATCAGATTTGTCGTCGGGGTTATACGGTAAAGGACAAAGATTCCGAGATTGAATTAGAGATTGATAACGAATACATTATGTCGCCCAAAGACCTTAAAACAATTGGTTTTATGGACGAAATGATGCGGGCAGGAGTGAGGGTTTTCAAAATTGAAGGCCGGGCACGTGGTGCGGAATATGTGAAAACTGTGGTTGGTTGTTACTCCGAAGCTATTGATTCGGTGCTAAATGGGACGTTTACAGACGAGAAAAAGACCGAATGGGACAATCGGCTTAGCAAGGTCTTTAATCGTGGATTTTGGAATGGCTATTACCTCGGACAGCGATTGGGCGAATGGAGTGCCAACTATGGTTCGGAAGCTACCCACAAAAAAGTGTATGTGGGTAAATGCACCAACTACTTTCAGAAAATTGGCGTTGCCGAATTCCTGCTCGAAGCACAATACTTAGAAGTAGGCGACGAAATTCTGATTACCGGCGAAACCACAGGCGCTTACGAAGACCATGTACTGGAAATGCGCGTAAAACTTAAACCGGTTGAAAAAGTGGAAAAAGGAACGTATTTCTCAATGAAAACCAATGAGTTAATACGCCGGAATGATAAGCTGTTTAAGATTATTCCAACCGAACATGCAAAAAATAAAGCGAAATCGTAAGGTTCCGCTTTATTTTTCTTCAAAAACATCATTATCAACTAAATATTTCTATATTTGCAAAATGAAAATGGCTTAAAAAAACTACATTTGGTACTATGAACCAGGAAAAAAAACTTGAAAATTCTGAATTGAAAATTACAGACTTTTTCGATGTTACCGAATTACAACGACTGCAAGATATTTTTGCTGATACAAACGGCGTAGCATCCATTATTACTGATACAACCGGGAATCCGGTTACCAAACCGAGCAAATTTACAAATTTGTGTTGGGCAGTCATTCGTCAAACTACCAAAGGGTGCGAAAATTGCTATCTTTCTGATGCCGTTATTGGCCGCTATAACCCCGATGGACCAGTAGTACAACCCTGCCTGAGTGGTGGACTTTGGGATGCCGGTGTTTCAATTACGGTTGGCGGAAAACATATTGCCAACTGGCTTATAGGGCAGGTGAAGAGCGACGACCAAAAACAAGAAGAATTACTAAATTATGCCGAAACTATTGGTGCCGACAAAAATGAATACGAAAAAGCGCTATACGAAATTCCGGTTATGTCCATCGAAAAATTCAGAAGTATAGCGGATTTTCTGTTTATATTTGCGAATCAACTATCACAAAATGCATATAATAATTATCAGCTTAATAATGAAATAGAAGCACGAAAAAAAATTGAAAATAAGCTTATTGAAAACGAAAAACTACTTCTCAAAAAAACCAAAGATCTGGAATATCTAAACAGTTTCTTCGTTAACCGCGAACTGAGAATGGTGGAGCTTAAGAAAGAAATAAACGATCTTCTGATAAGTATGGGTAAAGAAAAAAGATATGATTATTGATAAAACAAAATATTTTACGAAATTATAAAATTCACAGCTATTTTTAAGGCCTGTTTTGCTTCCGGAATTGGAAACAATACCCAATCGTGCTGCATCTTTTCAAACTCTTCGAAATGAAAATTCGTTATTCCTGCTGTTTTAACTTTTAATCGAAGGCAATCCGAATAAAGAATTTCATGCGTACCATAAAAAATGAGTATTTCACCTAATCCTTCGAAATTTCCATTGATCGGCGAAAGCAAATAATGACTTAAATCGTGGCCACCAGCATACTTTTTGGCTGCCTCACGTAGGGCATCTACCGATAAAATTTTATCAAGCTTTTCGAGCTCACTATTTTCTACCTGCATATCAATCCAGGGCGAAAACAATACAAGTTTAAGTGGCTGAATAATAGCATTTTCATTTCGCAACTTTTGGGCAAAAGCCAATGCCAAACCTCCTCCGGCCGAATCGCCCATTAGCATAAAAATATCGTTTGGATTTTCATTCACAAGTTTGTCATAGCTCTGCTGAACCATTTCAAAAGTGGTTTTATAATTGTATTCAGGCGCTAATGGATAATCGATATAACTTACTTTGCAATTGGCTTTAAGTGCAATAGTTTCTAATAACTTCCAATGCATAGCGCTGCCTTCCAATAAATAAGCGCCACCATGTAAAAATACAATATGATGTTGGGTACAGTCAACTTTAGGCTGAAGCGTAACCACCGATTTACCCATTACCTGAAACTGAGAAACAAAAAACAATTTTTCGTAGCGTGTCAAATTAAACGGCTTATTTCGTCGGGATGGTTTAATCAACGACTTTTCAACCATTTTTTTGAAATTGAAAACATCTAAAAATCCATTTACCAAAGTTGCTGAAATACCTTGCATAATAAACTATAAATTAGATAAGTATGAACATTACAAATGAAATCTTGTTTTAATTTTTAAATTTTAGATAAAAAATTTATCTTTGTAATCAACAAATTAAACATAAAACAAGTGCAAGAGAAAGAAGTTTTAATTCAGCCGCTTACTATCGAATTAGTAAAGGAATTGTGGTCGAAAACCTACAACACCGAAGGTAAACCCGACTGGTCGCATATTTTTCCGTACTACCACAAAGATATTGTTTTTCAGGATACTATACAACGGATTGAGGGAATTGAAGCATTTACAGCCATGTGCGACAGGTTGACAAAACGCTCTCATCAGCTAAATATGGAAATTACGTCCATTGCTCAAAATGAGAATGTTATCTTTTTAGAATGGATAATGACCATGATGTTTAAAAAATATCCAAGTACGCCACTTTATGGCGCTACCAAACTAACATTGAGCGAAGATGGAAAAATAATGCAACAACGTGATTATTACGATCTTTGGGGCGATATTTTCAATAACATACCACATTGGAACAAAATGTATCGGAAGTTTTTAGTGAAAAAATTTGGATAATGTCAGCAAAAAAAACAATTCAATATATTCGTCAGTATAAATGGAGCAATGTGTTTGCCATGATTCGGAATAATTACAGCGAACCAAAAATTTGTACCGACGATTTCAAAAATAAGTTGGTGGTAATTACCGGAGCAACATCGGGTATTGGCCTGGTTACAGCGCATAAATATGCTTCGAAAGGAGCTGATTTATTGTGTATTAACCGTAATAAGGAAAAATCGGAAAAACTAAAACACGATATTGAAAATTCGTATGGTGTAAGCTGTGATTATCTGATTGCAGATTTAAGCAGCCTCGAGGAAAGTTTTCAGGTGGCCAACGAATTAAACACCCTTTCCAAACCAATTGATGTTTTGATTCACAATGCTGGGGTCTTTTTAACCAAACGCGAACTCACGCCCGAAGGTTTCGAAAAAGTGTTGGCCATACATTATTTGTCGTCGTTTGTTATCAATTTTACGTTGATAGATAAACTAAAATCGCAGCAAAAAGCACGAATCATCATGGTGGGTTCCGAAGGGCATCGATTTGCAGCATGGGGATTGAATATCAACGATTTGAATTGGGAAAAACGCCGCTATTCCGGTTTGGGAAGTTACGGTTCGGCAAAATTAGCGCAACTATTATCTATGCTGGTTTTTGTCGATTATTTTAAAAATTCAGGGGTTACGATAAATACCATGCATCCCGGAGCAGTAAAATCAGAAAGTGGTAAAACGAACGGTTGGCTATATAAATGGTACAAAAAAAATGTAATTGACCCGGGACTAAAATCCGCCGAATGTTCAGCCGAGGCATTGTATTATCTGGGCGTTTCGCCCAAAATGGAGGGAAAAACCGGAAATTTTTATAATCTGACAACCCTCGAAGAACCGGCTCCGCCGGCATTAGATAAAGATGTTGCACTTGAATTATGGCAAAAAACTCTGGAAATTTTAAACCTCGTAGAGGTATAATTATGGTAAAAAAGATAGAAGACTTACATTCAAAGTCCCGTAGGGACGATATTAAATTTAAAATTTCTAATCTAAAATGACTGAAAATAAATATGATGTAATCGTAGTTGGCGGAGGAATAGCCGGTTTAACAGCGGCTGCTTATGTGGCCCGAGCCGGACAATCGGTTTTGCTTATTGAACGGCAGCACAAAGTGGGTGGGTTGGTACAAACTTTCGAGCGCGATGGTATTTATTTCGATGGTGGACTGCGCTCTATCGAAAATTCGGGTATTGTATTTCCCATGCTTAAACAACTCGGAATTGATATTGAATTTACAAAAAGTACAACATCGATTGGTATCGAAAACTCGGTGATGAAAGTGACAGGAAAAGAAAGTGTTGACGATTACGAACATTTTTTGATTGAACAATATCCTGATAATGAAAGAGATATTAAGAATATTATCATTGAAATAAAAAAAATAATGGGTTATATGGATATACTTTACGGTATAGATAATCCCGCATTTTTAGATCCAAAAAAAGACCGTGAATACTTTATGAAGGTAATTTTTCCATGGATGTTTAAATTTATTTTTACCATTGGCAAATTAAAAAAACTCAGTCTACCAGTTGAAGATTATCTGAAGCAATTTACAACCAATCAGTCGCTTATCGATAGTATCGCACAACATTTTTTTCAAAAAACACCGGCTTCGTTTGCACTGAGTTATTTCAGTTTGTACCTCGATTATCACTATCCAAAAGGTGGAACTGCAACGCTGATTGAAAAAATGGAGCAGTTTATCAGTGCAAATGGCGGCGTAATTCGTACAAATACAATTGTAGAAAGTGTTCATCCCGAAGAAAAATATATTATTGATAATCAAGGCAATAAAATAGAATATTCCAATTTAGTTTGGGCAGGCGATTTAAAATATTTGTACAATAATATCCCTATCGAAAAACTAAACGACCAAAAATTAGCGCAAAAAATATTAGAAAAGCGTTCTCAACTTAAAGACCTGAAAGGAGGCGATTCGGTTTATACTGTCTATCTATCCGTAAACGAAGGAAGAGAATATTTTGATAAAATTTGCACCGGCCATTTTTTCTATACACCCGATAAGCGCGGTTTGGGAATAGTTTCGAAGGTGGAATTAGAAGAATTTTTAGAAACAAAAATTATTGATAATCAAAATATTGAGTTAAAAGAAAAAGTAAAAAAATACTTAGAAGCTTATTTTCGGCTAAACACCTTCGAAATTGCAATTCCTGCATTGCGCGATGCTGATTTGGCACCCGAAGGAAAAACAGGTGTGGTGGTTAGTTTACTTTACGATTATACATTGGCAAAAAAGATTGAAGACTTTGGTTGGACTGCCGAAATAAAAGCATTTTTGGAAGAAATTACGATTGATATTTTGGAAGATTCACTATTTCCGGGAATTAAAAACAAAATTTTCGGTTGCTTTTCTTCATCACCTGTAACCATCGAAAAACTGACCGGAAATACGCAAGGAGGAATTACTGGATGGGCTTTTACAAATCCAATAATGCCGGCAGTAAGCAGTATGCTGGGTATAGCAAAATCGGTTCTTACACCGCTTCCAAACATTTATCAAGCAGGACAATGGACATACAGTCCGGCAGGATTACCTATTTCAATTTTAACAGGAAAATTAGCTTCGGATAGAGTAGTGAAATAATCAATAATTCAGATACGTAGTTTTACACGTAATCTTTGTATTTTCCTTAACCTCAAAAATCCATTTTTCGTAAGCAGGCGGACCAAATTTTACAGTTGGATTGTTGGAATAACCAAATCCTTCTTTGGGTATCATAAGCATTTTGGTATCCAATTTTTTATTTTTATTCTCGTCGTGTATAAAATTTACACCATATTTTGCCGTCTTCAGATTTTCGAAAACTACTACCGCTTTATTATTTGCAATGTCAATAGTACCAACCTTTAAGCTCTTTTGTTTGGCATCAAAAAGTTCGTAAAGCACATTGCCATTGTTGTTTCGTAAAGCCGTAAACTCAACGGTTAGAGTGTATTGAGAGTATGAACTTAATACATTGATAAATAACAGGATAAAAATGATTGCTCTTTTCATTGTAAAATATTTGAATAATTAACATGGATAACTTTCAATACTCATACCAAATGTAAGATTTAATTTTCATGTACACAAATAATAAAAAGTTTTACCTTTGATTTTTGTAAAAAATAATACAAAGTTGCCTTTGATTTTTGTAAAATATGTAGTACTTTTGCCTTTGATTTTTGAAATAATTAAAAATTGAATTACTATGAAGTATTATAATAGATCTATTGATAATCACTTAAAAAACTGGATATCAGATAATAATAGAAAACCTTTATTGCTGAGAGGTGCTCGTCAGGTTGGAAAATCATCAGCTGTACGTGAATTGTCAAAAAATTTTGAATATTACCTCGAAGTGAATTTTGAAGAACATAAACAAATTGCTGTATTTTTTGAAGGTGATTTAACGCCTTCCATTATCTGCGAAAACTTGTCGGCATATTTTAAAACTCCTATAATTGCCGGAAAAACTTTACTGTTTTTCGACGAAATTCAAGCTTGTCCACAAGCAATTTCCTCACTTCGTTTTTTTTATGAAAAATATCCCGAATTACATCTTATAGCAGCCGGATCGTTACTTGAATTTGCACTCCGAAATCTACCATCGTTTGGTGTAGGTCGTATACGTTCCATATTTTTACATCCGTTTACTTTTAACGAATTTCTGAGTGCTTTAGGAGAAAATGCTTTAGTAGGATTAGTAAAAAAATCGTCGGCATCTAATCCATTAGCATTACCTTTTCATACAAAACTAATTGATTTAAATAAAAAATTCTACTTATTGGGTGGTATGCCCGAAGTTGTGGCGCATTATGTCGAAAATCGTGATTTATTTGCTTGTCAACAAATTTTAGAAGATTTAATTTTATCGTACAAAGCAGACTTTTCGAAATACAACGAACAAGTGCCAGAATTGCGTCTATTGGAAGTTTTAAACTCAGTAGTACAGCAAACAGGTAGTAAATTTGTGTTTTCAAATATCCATTCAGAAGCAAATCACAAGCAATTAAAACAAGCACTCGATTTACTTATATTGGCTGGATTAGTAATTCCGGTTACGCATACATCAGCAAATGGTTTACCTTTGGGAGCTGAAATTAATTACAAAAAACGAAAAATGTTGGTTTTTGATACGGGTATTTTCCAACGATTGTCTGGATTAAATTTTACAGATCTATTAGTGTCGAATGATTGGAATGTAGTAAATAAAGGAGCTATTGCAGAGATGTTTGTAGGATTAGAATTACAAAAATACGCTTCGCCATTTCAAAAAACAGATTGTTATTATTGGCATCGCGAAAGTTTAAATAGTAATGCCGAAGTTGATTATGTAATTGCTCTTAATTCAAATATTTATCCTATCGAAGTAAAAGCAAATACTTCAGGTTCAATGCGTAGTATGAATATTTTCATGAATGAAAAATCATCTAAAAATGGTATTCGAATTTCATTAGAAAATTTTTCGCAGTACGACAAAATATTGGTTTTTCCTTTGTATGCTATAGAAAATATTACAAAAATTTCAGAATAAAATTAATTTACTGTATTTAAAATACCCAAAACAATCGGCCTTAAACCGCTGAAAAAGAACTCCACAGCAATAACCATTACAATTAATCCCATAATACGCATCATGACATTAATACCTGTTTCGCCCAGCATTTTAATAAGTTTCGACGAACTATAAAGTATTAAATAAGTAATTAACATAATTACCAAAATTGAAACAACCAAAATAATTGTTTTGGCTAAAGAATTGGCATCTTCCATTAATACAATTGCATTTGTTATGGCTCCCGGACCGCAAATCATGGGAATTGCTAATGGTGTAATTGAAATATCAGTTATGTACGATTTTACTTCGGTTTCTTTAATTTTATCTCTACCAATGCGTGCCTGAAGCATATCCATACCCATAATAAAGAAAATTACGCCACCTACTACACGTAAGCTATCCACCGATATTCCAAAAAATTTAAACAAAAATTGACCTGTAAAAGCAAAAGCAATAATTGTAAATAAAGCAACAATAGAAGCTTTTTTAGCAGTTTTATTGCGCTCTTCATCAGTCAATTGTGAGGTCATTGACATAAATATTGGCATCGAACCCAATGGATTTATCAATGTAAAAAATGAAGTTAATGCCAATAAAGCAAATGTAAATAAATCGTTCATGGAAATTATTTTCAAATTTATGTAACCAATAATTCTCTGAAATTTTTATTGTGAATAAGTTTAACCTCAGTATTGTAAGTATCAATAAATGAAGTTAACTTCTTAATTTTTGCATTTTCATTCCATTTTATTTCGTAGGCTGAAATTTTTCCATCAATTTCCTCTAAATAATCAATTTCTTGCTGCGATGTAGTGCGCCAAAAATAACTTTTTATAAATGGATTTGCATAATTATTCCTTTTCATTCGTTCCGAAATAATAAAATTTTCCCAAATTATTCCCTTATCATCCCTCATCGACAGTGGATTAAAATTATTAATAATGGTATTCCGAACTCCATTATCCCAAAAATATATCTTTTTAGCAAACTTCAATTCATTTCGTAGGTTTCTACTAAAACCATTGAGTGTGAATATAATAAATCCTTTTTCAAGAATTTCAATGTAATTTTTTATTGTATTTTTATCCACATGTAGAAGTTGTGCAAGTTCATTGAACGAAACTTCACTTCCCATTTGTAAAGCCAAAGCTTGCAATAATTTTTCTAAAATATCGGGCTTTTTAATATTCGAAAACGACAATAAATCTTTATATAAATAACTATCAATCAATTGTTTTAATCTTTCCTTTTCTTCCGAAGGATGAATAATTATTTCAGGATACATTCCATAAATCAATCGTAATTCCAATTGTTGAAGTGATTTTATGTAACCGTCAGTAAGTTCAAGTTCGTTCCAAGTTACGGGATACATAAAATACTCCCATTTTCTACCTGTAAGCGATTCCGAAAGTTGGTTTTTAATATCCAAAGCCGACGAACCACTCATTATCAATTGTATATCTTTGAATTTATCTACAATGATTTTTGCTGTCAAACCTATATTATTTATGCGCTGAACTTCATCAATAAACACAATTTTATGACTTCCAATAATGTTTTTTATCTGCTCTGTAGATGGTTCATTTAACGATTCGCGGGTAACTCTATCGTCACCATCAAGCAACAATACATCAGTGTATGATTGAAGTAAATTCAGCAACGAAGTAGTTTTACCTATTTGTCTGGCACCAATCACTACAATTGCTTTGCCCGAAAACATTCGTTTTGCAATCAATTTTTCAATATCTCGTTGTATCATAACTTATAATTTTGATACAAAGATAGTAATAATTATATTCAATTCACCAAATTAAGTCAATTTTGGTGAGTTTATTCACCAAATTAGGTCAATTTTAGTGATTTAAATTCACTGAAATTGACCTAATTCAAATATATAACTTCATTACTAATAATTTAAAGTTAAGAATTAACTCATTTCCAACATTCTCAAAATTGGTTTTACAGCTTTTAATCTCACTTCTTCGTCCACCAAAATCTCAGGAGTTTCATTTAATAAACACTGATACAATTTTTCGAGTGTATTTAAACGCATAAAATTACATTCGTTGCAGGCACAAGTACTGTCGTTTGGTGGAACGGGAATAAACTCTTTATCAGGACTTTTCTTTTGCATTTCGTGTAAAATACCACTTTCAGTAGCTACCAAAAACGTATTTTTATTCGAATTTATAGTATAATTAAGCAATGCTTGTGTGCTTCCGATAAAATCGGCCATAAGTAACAATGGTCGTTTACATTCGGGGTGAGCCAGCACTTCGGCTTCGGGGTGTTCGGCTTTTAGTTTCACCAACTTTTCAACCGAGAATTGCTCGTGTACATGGCAAGCGCCGTCCCATAGTAACATCTCACGTCCGGTTACACTGTTGATATAATTTCCTAAGTTTCTGTCCGGACCAAAAATTAATTTCGCATCTTTGGGGAACTGATCCACAATTTTCTTGGCATTGGTCGAAGTTACCACCACATCGGTAAGCGCTTTAACGGCCGCTGTGGTGTTTACGTACGAAATGACAGTGTGATCGGGGTGTGCCTTACAAAATGCCTCAAATGCGTCCGCAGGACAACTATCGGCCAACGAGCAGCCGGCAAGTAAATCGGGTACTAATACTTTTTTCTGTGGCGACAGAATTTTGGCCGTTTCGCCCATAAAATGTACACCGCAAAGTACAATAATATCCGCATCGGTTTTGGCAGCCCATTGCGCCAGCGCTAAACTATCGCCAACCACATCGGCAATGTCCTGAATATCGCCGGTTTGGTAGTAGTGCGCCATGATAACAGCGTTTTTTTCGGTTTTGAGGCGGGTAATTTCAGATATTAAAAGTTCTCTGCCCCCAACCCCTAAAGGGGAGTTGAAGTTACTATCGTTTGTTTCTAATTTATTATTATTCATTTATATTTTAAATTTAATTTTTATAATGTCCCATAAAGAATAAGTCTTACTCCCCTTTAGGGGTTGGGGGCAGGTTTAATTTCAGTTTTTCAAACAAAACATTATAAATATTCTTTTTTATTTTTTACAAAAAACTTTTATGAAGATAATAATAGGGTGTTAATTTGGTTGATAAAATTTTTACCCAAAGTTTGTATAATTAAATTATTAAATTCCAATAGCAGTGTATCAACACATATAATATTCATTTTGTTTTGAAAATAAACTAATTACAAATTTTATCAACACGCTGTTAATAACTGCAAAGTTAGAAACTTTTCGTGAATCACCATGCTGATAACTGTATAAAAGCGGTTAAAAAGTGCGATAAAAAAAAGGATTAACTTATGAGGTTAATCCGATTTTTAATGTAATACATTTGTAATATCACATTTCCAAATTTAGTTGTAATATTTTTGTCATGTATTTTTCAACAGTTTTCAACAGCTATCAACAGCTACTTTTTATAGATACCTTTTATCTTCACCCAAGCGTTCAAGCAGTTCGTTCACTTCCCGTTTCATTTCTGCCATACGCACTTCGCGGTTTACCATAAATTTGTTCATATAATCCAAATCCTTATTCTTTTTCAGCAATGCCTCTTCGGCTTCTTTACGCAATGTTATATCCCTTGTTTGTGTCAAAATATACTTTTCACCATTCAATTCGATAATCGAAGCCGAAAGCATACAGTAAACTATTTTGCCAAATTTAGTTCTGAATTTCGATTCATAATTCTTCACTTCGCCATCTCTCAACAATTGTTCAACCCATACATTTCTTTCGTTTGTGTTGACCCAAATATCTAAATCAATTGGTCGTTGACCCAAAATATCTTGTTCAGTATATCCGAAAATTTCAGTATAACCAGGGTTTAGACTTATAAATTTTCCGTCCGATATTTGTGTTATTGTTATACCATCGGGACTAAAATAGAATGTTTTTTTAAACTTCTCTTCACTATTTTGTAATGCAATTTCAGTTTTCTTACGTTCCAACGATTTCCATAGAATATCCATCAGTATTGTTAATTGTACTATATCTTCATCTACGTAATCAGTTTCTTTGTTCGCTACGGCCACAACACCTACAATTTTACTGTTGTAAAATATTGGTAACGTCAAGTATTTATACAATGGAGCGTGACCTTCGGGATACCCTTTTTTAAGAGGATGTGCAGCCTGAAAATCGTTTACCATAATTGGTTTACGTTGCCTGACGGCTTCGCCCCAAATTCCGGTTTTATCAAGTTGGTATACAGTCTGTTGTTCTAAAATTTTGCATTCGTTCATCACTTCATTCGACCATGTATTCAGCACAAATTCTTTTCTGTCTTCGTAGTAATGATAAATGTAACCAATTTTACTGTCGGTTATTTCTATAACTTTGGCAAGTGCATAATCCAGATAATCCTGCAAATTATCAGATGAATATTGGAGTATATTTACCAATGCATTTAATCGTTTTTCATTGAGTTGAATTTTGTATTCCTGCTGCTTGCGTTCGGTAATATCGTTCATTACAACCAACATGGCGGGAACATTATTGTATATAATGGATTTAGCCTGCGATTCAACATTCAAAATGGTACCATCCAATTTTACATACTTTTCTTCATGAACCGGTATATAGCCACTATTAGCTAATTCTTCTGATCTGGAAATGGAAGAATTATGAAAATCGGGGTGAATAAAATCAAAAATATGCTTGTTCAAAAGCTCATCTTTAGTTTTAGCACCAAAGAGTTGCACTGCAGCGGGATTGAAATAAACGGTTTTCCACTCATGAATTATACCCATTGCCGAAGGCGATAATTCAATCAGGTTCTGCAGCTCATTCTGACTATGTTTAAGTGATTCTTCCGTTTTTTTCCGTTCCGAAATGTCAATTAATGCAGTTACAAAATAAAGAGGTTTGCCTTTTTCGTCGCGCTGCAGTGATGTGTTAATATCCACCCAAACTATATGTCCGTCTTTGTGAATATATCTTTTTTCCCAGCGTTTGGAGTCGAAATCGCCATTCAGAATAGATTTTACATAATTTTCATTTATTTCAATATCGTCTTTGTGTGTAATATCTCGCCAATTTAAATTCATTATTTCCTCGTTAGAATAACCTAACATAGTTGAAAAGGCATGATTTACGCGGAGTTTTCCATCGATGGATGTAATAGAAATACCTACTACCGGATTTTCGAAAAATTGTTTGAATTGATCAGAATCACTTAAAACAATATCATTATTAGTTGCTGTTGTGAAGCTAAAAAATTGGTTCATATTGTAGCTATTGAAAATTCGGTTTTTATATTTTTTGCTAAAGATACAAATATTTTAATCTGATTCCAACAATATTAAGCAAATTAACTTTTTGAAATTAAACGAAGACGTAAACATTTTTTTATTCAAAACGTTTTTTGTAAACCTGCTTCACATTTTACAATTCAATTTATATACATTATTTATGCAAAAAAGAATACTTTCGACCTTATTTATCGGTTTTTTATCCATTTTTTTGGTAAACGCACAATCGTTCGAACAAACGCTCAACCGCTACAATAATGTGTCGACGCGCTTGGCTGATATACAGAAAATTGATGATTTTTTGAGTACAGGCGAAGAAATTGACAACTTATTGACCGAAACAAAAAGTATTATCCGAACTTTTCAGGCTCTCAATGGCATAAAGGACGATTATCGCTTAGCATCAGGATATTACTCGGTGCTGTCGTACCTTAAATTAGCACAAATTTACGATGCAGGCTTGGATTTTGATAATGCTTTTATTGCTTTAAAGAATGTAACACCTTACGTAAATGGCACTGTTAATATTCCGCTTCCCATTTATTACAAAATGGGTGGTTATCAGTATCAGATTACGGCCGAAAATATGCTGGCGCTTAAAAATGAGTATTATACCTTGATGCAGGAACTTACTTATACAAAGGGAAAAGATGATGAATTCCGTCAGGCTTTAACATCTCAAATTCAGTTGAATACTGCCCATTATTCAATAATAACCGGTTTGTCAAAATTGTTTGATTTAGAAAAGAATAAATATCAAACCTTTACAGGCGAAGATAAGGTATTTTTCTACAGCAGTTTTTTACTATTCTATTCTAAATTAAACAGTTCTCAGATAACTGAATATAGTAAAAGCAAACATTATATGGCGTGGTATTCAGTTGCAACCGATTTATTAGCAGCTTCAAAATCGATTCCCGTTTCGAACAATTCCACAGCGAATATTGCGAAAGCATTGATAGCAATGAGCGAATCAGGCAAGCATTCCGAAACGCTGATAGATTTGTTTCAATATTCGTTTACAAACTTTTATCAAACATCCGATTATCAAGGTAATACTTTTGCTTTTAATACCAATATTGACCCATATAGCTATTATCTGAGTGCCGAAAAAATGGCTAATGCTGCCAAATCGGACGCTAAAACCAACGATAGTTATTTGAATACGGCGATGAATATTTTATCGGCTGCTGAAAAGGAAAAAGCTACAAAATTGGCGCTTGCTGCTTTGCCACGAATGGGCGATTATGCTGTAAGTAAAAATCAATGTGAGCGGATTCAGGAAACTGCCGAAAAGTTAAATAAATGGGGTTTTGCTGCCGAATATGCTAAATACAATGCATTAGTTTTACCTTGCCAGGTTGCTGTTAAAAAAGAAGCTGACCGAAAAGCTCGTGAGCTAAAAAGAGCCAATTCGAAAACGAATATTTACCTCGGAGCTTATCCGCTTGGTTTGTTTACCAAAGCCGACAAAATGGATTTAGGCGCTGCTCTTAATTTTGTAACTGCCGGAAAAGGAGCGCTCGAACTTTCGTTTCTGAAAATTCAGCAAAAGCGCGATAATTATTTTGATATCTGGATGATGGAGAAAAAATACAATGCCGAAGATTTATCGCTTTGGGATGGATATTATGCCCACGTCCAGTATAAGTTTTTTAATAATAGAAGCAATCCGGGATTGTACAATGGAGTTTTGCTGGGTTATGCCGATAAAAACTTTGACCCTTTCACGGTTAAAACTACTAATATTCAAACCTTTGTAGAAAAAGATGAACTTTTCGACCCAACACTTCGTCAGGGTATTTTTATGTTAAACGAAGGGTATATGGGTTTGTATAAAGGCATCGGTTTCGATGTATTTATGGGAGTAGGGGCTACTTACAATTTATACAATAGTGGAAATACAACCTACGATAGTTCAACCCACAGCATGGAAAACAATGTGTTGTTGTATCGAAAAAGTCAGTATTTCAGCTTTATAATGCGTTTTGGAATTACAATAGGGCTCAATATTGGCAATGGAAACCGGAAATAAAAATCCGCGTTCCATTTATCTTTACCCATACAATTTTCCGATAATCCACAACCTGAAATCAGTAGGCAATACATTAAACAAGTGATAAAATACTTGATTCACAATACCTGTAACGTAGAATGTGTGCATTTTTTTATTTAAAACCTGACGAACAATAGGTCGAGCTACCGCTTCGGCACTCATTCCGTTCTGCTCATCCTTTTCCATTCGTCCTACCGAGCGTTTCATAGTTGAATAATACGGCGACTTCTCGTTTTGGGAAGCCTGGGTATATTTTCGGGCTGAAGTGAAAGCAGTTTTAGTATCGCCCGGAAGAATGGTGCAACACTGTATGCCAAAAGGTTTTGTTTCAATAGCTAATCCATTCATAAACAGCATTAAAGCCGCTTTTACTGACGAGTAAAATGTTTGGAAAGGAATAGGAATAACACCGGCGAGCGACGAAACAGTAATAATTTTGCCATATCCTTGCGAACGGAAAACAGGTAAACAAGCCTGAATGGTTTTTACTACACCAAAAAAGTTGGTTTCGAACTGATAACGTGCTTCTTCAATGCTTGTTTCTTCGATAGATCCGGCTATGCCATTTCCGGCATTGGCAATTACCACATCTAATTTTCCGTGTGTGTTAATTATTTGTTTTACAACCAATTGTATGTCCGCCTCATTATTTACATCCAACTTAACCGGAATAATTTCACCGTTCGTTGTTGTGTCTTTTTGCCTTTCGCCACCGCTGCGCGATGCACCATATACAATTACGCCTTTTTTCATTAAAAGCTCTGCTGTAGCTTTTCCAATTCCTGCACTGGCGCCTGTGAGTAATACAATTTGCTGATTCATATTTGTCTTCTGTGAATTTTAGTGCAAAGATAATTTTATTTACTATTTGCACATTTACTATTTACCATTTTATTGATAAACTTATTCTGTGAATGAACATTTTTCAATAATATATGTTATAACATATAAAATTTAAAAACGCACAATAATGAAAACAATATTACATAAATCCGCTACGCGCGGACAAGCCGACCATGGTTGGCTCAAAACAAATCATACTTTTAGTTTTGCAAATTATTACAATCCCGAACGCATACATTTTGGAATGTTACGGGTACTAAACGACGACTGGATAGCCGGTGGGCAGGGATTTGGCATGCATCCACACGATAATATGGAAATTATCACCATTCCGCTTTCGGGCGTGGTGGAACACAAAGATAGCATGGGAAACCACGGTATAATTACTGCGGGCGAAATTCAGGTAATGAGTGCCGGAACCGGAATTTACCATAGTGAGTTTAATGGTGATAAAACACAACCGCTCTCGTTATTGCAAATTTGGGTTTTTCCCGATAAAAAGAATGTAACGCCGCGTTATCAACAAATTTCGATTGCGGAGCTCGAAAAGGAAAACGAATTGTTTCAAATTCTTTCGCCATCTGCCGACGATCAGGGAGTTTGGATACATCAGCAGGCTTGGTTTTCGCTCGGAAATTTCACAAAAGAGTGGGAGGGAAGTTACCAGTTACACAATACAAATTCGGGTGTGTATGTGTTTGTAATAGAAGGCGATGCAACAATTTCGGGAAATGAACTTAGTCGCAGAGATGGAATAGGCATTTCTGAAGTTTCGGAAATTGAAATAAAAGCATATCCGGGCACAAAGTTGTTGATTATGGAAATTCCGGTGTGATGTGGTGATGAGATGATGTGGTGATGTGTTGATGTGGTGATGTGATGATGTGGTGATGTGTTGATGTGATGATGAGATGATGTGGTGATGTGAGAATAAAGAGGCAATCCGATGTGGGTTGTCTTTTTTTATTGATAATAATGCTTGAATTAAATATTAAATTCTAATTTTGTAAAATAAAATTTTTCTTTCTTATCTTGGTTCTATAATCTATAGAAAATGAAAATTCTTGTAACAGGTGCAAATGGATTACTCGGGCATCATGTTGTAATGCAATTAATTGAAAAACAACATGATGTAACAATTATTGTTCGTAGTCGGAAAAATATTTATTTTGATTTAGCGAAGGTAAAAGTTGTAGAAGGTAGTTTTACAAATGAGAAAATTTTGCGAGAAGCCGCCGAAAATTGTGATGCCATAATACATATTGCAGCCATAACTGCCACAAATTTACTGCATTATGATGATTATAAGCGAGTAAATGTGGATGGTACAGCTCTGATTTTAAAAGTTTGTAAAGAGCTGAATATCAAAAATATAGTTTTTGTAAGTACAGCGAATACCGTTGGTTACGGAACTATACACCACCTTTCGGATGAACATGCACCCATCGAATTTCCCTTTTCAGAATCTTATTATGCGCAAAGTAAACTCGAGGCCGAAAAATTACTGATAAATGAGGCTAAAAGCACTGATAATCATATAATTATAATAAATCCCGGATTTATAATCGGCGCTTACGATGTAAAACCGAGCTCTGGCAGATTAATATTGATGGGTTATCGAAAAAAATGGCTGTTTATTCCGTCCGGAGGCAAAAGTTTTGTAGCTGCTGCCGATGTGGCAACGGCAGTTTGCAATGCACTTACCGATGGAAAAAGCGGGGAACGTTATTTAGCAACCGGCGTAAATCTCACATTTAAAGAGTTTTACGAAATTCAGAGTAGGGTAGGAGGCTATCAGCAAAAATTGATAGTGCTGCCTGATTTGCTTTTAGAGCTTGCAGCAAAGCTTGGAGATATGCTTCGACTGAAGGGAATAAAAACCGAATTGTGCAGCCGAAATATAAATCAACTTCTAATTTGCGAATACTATGGTAATGCCAAAGTTCAAAAGGTTCTTCGAATGCCAACAACACCAATTGAAAGAGCCATTAAAGAAGCGTTGTATTGGTTTGAGAAAAGTGGGAAGTTTTAATCCAACACCCATTCCTTCCGTTCAATCGTGTGAGCACTGAAATAACCCAGAATTGCACCCGTAAGATTAGTGTAAGGATTTGCCGGACTCGACGAAGATCCGGGAGGACCACCTGCTGAACCCATACTGGCAAAGTAATTATGTACTTGTTTGTCAATACATTGTAGTTCAACACGAATTTTGTCGCCGGTTTTGGCAGTATCGTTGAAAATAATGGCAGTGCTTTCCATCAATTTGCCATTAGTAAAGCGGTCGTCGAAAATGGAGTTTCGGGCTTGAACCTTTTCGTTGTAATAAACCACTAAGCGATAAAAATTTTGCTCGTTAGCCGGATCCGAATATTTAAGCTTAATTTCATAAAACGGTGCCTTCTGATTTCCTACAGGTTGTGGTCCGCCCGGGTAAAACGAATTTATAACGGTAAACGAATCGATGGGTACAAGCGAAGGAATTTTGCATGCCGACGAAATGGTTTGATTGCCACTATTTATGTTTAACGAATATGTTTTTCCTGCTACACCTTTCAAATTCAGGGACTTGTAAACGCCATCCGAAACTTCAGTCAATAATTCTGTAACTCCATCGTTATCAGTAATTCTAACAATTGCATTTTGTACTTTTTCAAAATCGGCAGTTTCGTAAATGGCAGCAGTTTTGGTAAGTACAACCTGTGCATTTTCGTTTAGCGCAATATTAGCTTCCACAACTAACTGAGCAGGGGCTACATTGGTCGAAATATCGATAATTTCGGTACATGCTACCAAAATCGGAGAAATAAATACTATGGCATACTTTTTTAACTTCATAGTTTTAATAACGGTTTTATATGTAATTTGTTTTTCGAAAATAAGCAACATTCTATTTTTCGGTATTAATCTATTATTTTTGTAAAGTAAATTAAGTAATTAATCCATTATTTGATTATGAATATTGAAGAACTGCACGAATACTGTCTGAGCTTAAAAGCTGTAAGTGAACATTTTCCGTTCGACGAAGTTACGCTTGTTTTTAAAGTGAAGGACAAAATGTTTGCACTTATTCCGTTGGATAATCCGCAACCGCAAATTGCACTCAAGTGCGACCCCGACCGTGCTATTGAGCTGCGCGAACAATACGAAAGCATTGTTCCGGCCTGGCATTTCAATAAAAAGCACTGGAATACAGTTTATATTCAACCTGATATTTCGAGAGAACTTCTGATAGAATTGATTAACCATTCGTACGAATTGGTGGTGAGCGGATTGCCAAAGAAATTAAGAGAAGAATTAATAAAATGATAGTATGAGGATTGTTATTCAGCGGGTTAGCGAAGCATCGGTTACAATAAATAACGCCGTTCATGCTTCAATCGGCAAAGGATTTTTAATTTTGGTTGGCATTGAAAATGCTGATAACGAAGAAGATGCCGAATGGTTGGCTTCGAAAGTAGCCGGTTTACGAATTTTCGACGACGAAAACGGTGTAATGAATCGTTCGGTGGTAGAAGTGAATGGCGAATTGCTTATTATCAGTCAGTTTACACTGCATGCGCTGACAAAAAAAGGCAACCGACCATCGTACATCAGGGCTGCCGGACACGAAAAAGCAGTGCCGCTGTATGAACTTTTTTGTAAAAAAGTAAGCGAAAAAACAGGTATTGAAGTAAAAACAGGTATTTTTGCAGCCGATATGAAAGTGGCGCTTGTTAACGATGGGCCGGTAACGATTTTGATTGATAGTAAGAATAAAGAATAAAGAGCAAAGAATTAAGACATGATTAAAAAGCACATTCCCAATTTCATTACCTGCCTGAATTTATTTTCGGGTTGTTTGGCTATTTACTACGGTTTTCGCGGAAATTACGAATTGGTATTGCTGTTTGTGCTACTTGCTGCGGTGTTCGATTTTGCCGACGGATTGGCTGCACGCTTACTGCATGCATACTCGCCAATGGGCAAAGAATTAGACTCGTTGGCCGACGTGGTAAGCTTTGGAATTGCACCGGGTATTTTGGTACTTTCAATGCTTACAGCAAGCGAATTGCCTTACTGGGTGGCATTTTCAGGCTTTATTATTCCGGTCTTTTCGGCATTGCGTTTGGCAAAATTTAATATCGACGAACGCCAGACTTCCTCTTTTATCGGACTGCCCACACCGGCAAATGCCTTGTTTTGGGTGGGATTAGGCTATTCGTTTTCGGAAGTGCTGATTGCCAATCCCTGGTATGTTTTAACTTTCACGGTTATTTTTAGTGGCTTGTTAGTTTCGGAACTCCCCATGTTTTCCCTCAAATTCAAAAACCTGAAATGGAAAGACAATCAGGTACAATTTATTTTCCTTATTGTAAGTGTGTTATTAATATTTGCTTTTCAGGTGAAAGCGCTGGCATTGATAATCGGATGGTACATTCTTTTTTCCGTAATTATGTATTTTGCGAAGCAGAAATAATTCATTTCCGAATTAAAAATTGATGATAGAAAATATCCAGATATTTGTTTTATTGCAAAAAAACCATATTTCATTGCAAATTATTATTGCTTTGTTGCAAATAGAAAATTTTCTATACAAACTTTCCCCAAAAATGTAAAATATTTAACAAAAAAGTCCTATTTTTGATTATCTGCAATTTTTTTGCAGCATTGATCAAATTTATGAAAAGGGCATACCTATTTTTTGCCATTGTTTTAATTCTGTGTTGTCGCGATACAAAAAGTGATTTTCACGAAAGGTTAAGCCATCAGGTTGATTTGTTTTTTATTGAGAACAGATTCGAAGATGTTTTAGCCGAAACATCGGCATATACAAAAAATAGTTCGTTTGAAGTAGGTACATTGGCTACACTACTTCAAGTTGGCGCCTATTGCGAATTAAGCAATTCGGAAAAGGCGGGGAATTTATTACAAAATACAGATACAGTACGGCTTTTAAAAAATAATGATTTAGCTAACTGGTATCGGTTTTTCAACGGAATCTATTATTTCCGCACAGCAAACTATCCTCAGGCTTTTAACAATCTCTCTCAGGTTATTCATTCCGATGTTGACGATCGAGCAAAAGCACTGTCTTTACGCTTGTTGGCCAGAATTCAATTCAACTCGGGTGATAGTAACAAAGCTACTGAATATTTGGCACAGTCGACCAAACTATTTGAAAAATCCGGTTTATCCAAGAGTGTGGCTATAAATCACAAAATTCTGGGCAGAAATTATGCTAATAAAAAGGAGTTTCAAAAAGCAAATGAACAATTCGAAATAGCCAAAGCAGGACTTGAAAGTGCTAATGATAGTATTGAACTTTTTTACATTCACATAAACCTTATTGGAATGCAGATTTTTCAGGGAAAATTTGAAGAGGCAAAGATGTTGGCCAGAAAAAATGCAGTTTATATTACTGAAAAAACAGACAGACAGGCACTTGCATTGCTGTACAATAATTTAGGCGAAATAGAATATCATCTTCAAAATTATGATAGTTGCCGTTATTATTATCAGAAAACTATCGATATGCCTTTAGGTTATTTGACTGATATTCTCAGACGTGGAAATGCATGTATTGGTATTTCAAAAGCTTATGTAGAGGAAAAAAATATCATAATGGCTTTCGAAGTGGCACGACAGGCTATCGATTATTCAACCCGCTCGGATTTGGCCGAACTGCAATACAATGCAAATTTGAATTTAGCGGATATTTACAAAAGAGCGGGTAAGCCTGATAGTGCTTATTTGTATATGAGCCGGGCCATACCTTATTTGGAAAAATTGGGAAAGAAAAGTGTGGAAAATTCCGAAACTGTTTATCAATCAACTCTCCAGCTCTTAGAAACAGAGAATCAGACCAAAAAAATGAAGGCTGAAAAGCAGGTATATCTTATTCTGATTATTGTTGGCATTTTATTCACCATCTCACTTTTTGTATATGGAATAAGTACTTATCGGTTGCTTCGCTCTCGCAATGAAGTGCTGAAAGCATTGGTAAAGAAAAACCTGCAATTGATATCCGACGAACGTAAACTCAACGAAGCGCTACACAAACAGCTATCGCCTAAAAAACTAACACGCAAATCAACAGACGAAGAAAAGGACTTGCAGCTATTTAACACCCTTACCGACTGGCTACTGCAAGGCAAGCAGTTTACACGCAAAGACCTCACATTGGACACAGTAGCACGTGAACTTGCAACCAACCGCGAATACCTATCACGCGCCATTAGCAGTCAGCAGCAGCACTTCAACGAAATGATTAATAAATACCGCATTGAAGAAGCTATAGAAGCAATGACAAATACATGCGACAAACGCCATAAATTCAGCCTTAACTCCATAGCATCCGACGTAGGTTTCAAATCTAACTCGGTTTTTATCGAAGCTTTTCGTAAACATACGGGCATGAATCCGGCTCAATTCAGAGCAACAGCGTGCTATGCTGAAAATTAATCTTTTCACCTCACCCTTACCCTCTCCAAAAGGAGAGGGAACATGACTGATTTTAAAGTTTGTTGCTTATGTAATATTTTATTTAATATAGATGAATCAAAAAATTAAATTCAGACTGTTGATTAGCAGTGTTTTGTTAATGCAATTACAGTTACATGCTCAGTTGGATAGTGTTAAGTTAAACGAATTGATTGTAGTAGGTTACAATACAGTTTCGAAAGGAAGCTTTACCGGTTCGGCTACAAAGCTAAAACCCGATTATACCAAAAATGCACCTGTTCAAAGTTTCGAACAAGCGCTTTGTGGCAAAGCTGCCGGAGCCAATATATCGCTGCCAAATGGTGTTCTCAACAACGCACCCGTTATCCGTATTCGGGGTGTCAATTCCATTTCATTAAGTTCGTATCCACTTATTGTTGTGAATGGAATCCCCGTATTTACAGGCGATGTTTCTACCGGAGCTTATGTGGGCAATAATCCGTTGGCAGATATTAATCCTGCTGATATTGAGTCAATTGATATATTGAAAGATGCAGCATCAACTGCTATTTACGGTTCGCGGGCAGCTGCGGGAGTTATTGTAATTACTACCAAAAAAGGGGCTGCGCATCGTACATCCGTATCGTACAACTATAGCCTTTCGGCTACCAATGCGGTGCGTTTACCAAAAGTGCTAAATGCTTCGCAATACATGGAAATTAAAAACGAAGCCGTGCGCAATGCAAAAATGCTTTCGGGCAAAGAAAATGATAACACAGTTGCTTCAGCTTTATATTTTCCATCGTACAATGCCGATGGTAGCGAAGTAAATACAAACTGGAACGACTATGTGTATCGAACCGGCATTTCGCAAAATCACCACTTAAGCATCGACGGAGGAAACGAAACAACAAACTATTATTTATCAGCTAATTATAGCACTCAACAAGGTTTTTTGATTGATAATAATTTTACCCGAAAAGGTATTTATTTTAATTTAAATCATAAAGTAAACCGAAATCTGAAATTGAATGCAAATTTGAGCTGCAACAATAGTTTTAACCGGGCTCAAAATACAGGTTCGCTTCGCAACAGTACTTTTTTGCTTATCGGAGCAGCCCGTATGGCCATGGTATTGCCCCCTAATGTGTCGGCTTATAATGCCGATGGGACATACAATATTTCATCTTCCGGACGTGTTGGAAATGGTAATAATCTGATAACAAATGGCTATTACAATCCCGTCGCCTTGTTTGCAAATAGTCGATACACATCGGGCAACGACCATATAATTGGCAACATATCAGCAAGTTATAATATTTTTCGAAATCTGAATTTCACAACCAATTATTCGTTGGATAGAATAAATACCGAAAATATAAGTTTCAACAGTGCCCGGCTTGGTTCCACCGGTTATAATGTAAAAGGTTCAATAACAAATGCTTACGCTGCCCGAAATAGTTGGCTATGGTCGAATATCTTAAAATACAACACATCGTTTTTACAACATAATATTCAATTTTTAGCCGGCTACGAACAGCAAAAAATGAGCATTTCGGCTTGGGGAGTGAATGCAACCGGCGCTATCGACCCGTTTTTCGAAGACTATCAGGGAGGCTGGTCAATTTATACGCCATCGGATAATCAACTGACTGAAAAGGCATTGGTATCATACTTTGGGCGCTTAAATTACGATTTCGACAATAAATTTTTACTTGCTATTAACCTGCGCCGCGATGGAAATTCAGCGTTGGCTGCAGGGAATAAATTTGGAAATTTTGGTGGTGCTTCGGCGGGCTGGGTAATTTCGGATGAATCGTTTTTTAAAAATTCAGAAATAATAAATATTGTTGATTTTTTAAAATTAAGAGCCGGTTATGGTGTGGTTGGAAATGCCAATTTACCAACCGATTACGGGTCGATGAATTTATATGCCGCCACTGTGTATGGATCCGAAGCCGGATTATCCATTTCGCAGGCGGGCAACAAAGACTTAGGTTGGGAAACGAGCAAGCAAACCAATATTGGTTTTGACGCTGCCTTATTGAAAAACAAAATTCAGCTTGGTTTTTCGTATTTCAATAATAATATTGATGGCTTAATATTAAATGCGCCACAATCGCCATCCAAAGGCATTCCGGGTAATGTGATATTGGCCAATGTGGGTTCGATGTATAACCGTGGTATTGAAGTAGAACTAAATGCCAATGTATTGAAATCTACAAACTTCGAATGGAATTCGTCCATTAATTACACGCATGTTCGCAATAAAGTAACAGCTTTGGCCGACGGAAACGCCGACATAGTAGCTTATACGCACATTTCGTCCGAAAGCACCAATATTACCCGAGTTGGTTATTCGGTTGGTAGTTTGTATGCAGCTAAAACTGCCGGAGTAAACCCCGAAAACGGGCGACGGATTTTTATTAATGCCAAAGCGCAACAAGTACAATATTCCGAAGCCGTAGCTGCCGGACAAAGCAACTGGACATTTTTGGATGGAACTACTGCACCAGCTATCAATAGTGCCGATTATCAGGTTGTTGGCAATGCTATACCGGTTTGGTATGGTGGATTTAACAATAACCTGCGCTATAAAAATTTCGATTTGAAAATAGATTTCACCTACAGCGGTGGCAACTTTGTGATGTGCGGCACGCGGGGTTCGCTGCTGGATATGCGCTACCTCAACAACACGGTGGAAGTGATGAATCGTTGGACAACGGCTGGTCAAATCACCAATATCCCACGTGTGGTGTATGGCGACCAAACGTCGAATGGCGCTAAATTTCCAATTTCGGAAAATGTACAAAAGGCTGATTTCTTACGACTGAATAATTTAATGTTGGCATATCATTTACCGGAAAAATTTTGCAAAATAATTAAGTTGACTGATGTTTCTGTGTTTGCACAAGGTGCTAATTTGTGGCTACTTACGGCATACAAAGGTACCGACCCCGAAGCTTCATCGAACGGCAATTCCAACCTGACACCCGGTGTGGATAAAAACTCGGTTGGGCTTGGGCGAACGGTTACTTTTGGGGTGAATATTAAAATATAAACGCGGATTTAGAATTAGAATAGGAACGCTGAAAAACGCTGATAGAGCGGATGAAGAACTGATAATAACATCAATAAATTGATGTTGATTTTTAGGAAATAAGCAAACCATTAATAATTACAAATTTTAAAAACAAACTTATGAGACTTTTACACGAAGAGATTACAGAGAAAATAATTAAATCTTTCTACAAAGTTTACAATACACTTGGCTATGGATTTTTGGAAAAAGTATATGAAAATGCTTTGGCCATTGAATTACGAAAAAATGGTTTAGAGGTGAAATGTCAACATCCAATTTCTGTTTTATACGAAAAAGAAATAGTAGGAGAATACTTTGCTGATATTATTGTAAATAATACAGTTGTACTTGAGTTAAAAGCAACTAAAGAATTAACAGAAGAAAATGAATGTCAATTACTTAACTACTTAAAAGCTACTAATATTGAATTAGGACTTCTGATGAATTTTGGAAGGGAAGCGGAGTATAAACGTAAAATTTTCATGAACCAATATAAACATTAAAATACAGAATAGGAACGCGGAAAAACACTGATAAGGCGGATTAAATACGGATTATAACATCAATAAATTGATGTTGATTATCAGCAAATCAAAAATGTTTACATTTTTAAAATCCGTTTTCAATCCGCTTAATCAGCGAAAATCAGCGTACTATTAATTTCAGAATAGGAACGCGGAAAAACGCTGATAGAGTGGATTAAATACGGATTATAACATCAATAAATTGATGTTGATTATCAGCAAATCAAAATGTTTACATTTTATAATCCGTTTTCTATCCGCTTAATCAGCGAAAATCAGCGTACTATTAATTTCAGAATAGGAACGCGGAAAAACGCTGATAAGGCGGATTAAATACGGATTATAACATCAATAAATTGATGTTGATTATCAGCAAATCAAAAATGTTTACATTTTTAAAATCAGTTTTCAATCCGCTTAATCAGCGAAAATCAGCGTACTATTAATTTCA
>Ga0209398_1000205_pt1 | contig 42324 bp, 36 predicted proteins | sample AshMeaBigSpring_FD_184125 | JGI IMG/M metagenome (GOLD analysis project Ga0209398, IMG submission 184125) | Groundwater microbial communities from Big Spring, Nevada to study Microbial Dark Matter (Phase II) - Ash Meadows Big Spring (SPAdes)... | ecosystem: Environmental > Aquatic > Deep...
CGTCCACCGGCCTTGAAACGTTCGACCCAGCGGGCAACGATCTTGGCCGAGACACCATAGGCATGGGCCGCTTGCGTTCTGGACGCGCGACCCTCGATGACGGCGAGAGCCATTTCTTCTCGACGCAACGGCGTCAGTCGGGCATTCTTATGAATGTTCATTCGGAGCGATCCTGAAAAACTGAGGTGTGATAACTCCAGTCTCCTCGATCTGCTTCGAATGGACAACCTATGGAAAGCTCACAGCTAGAGCGTTTTCGACAAAGATCGAGTCATACCAAAGGCCCCGGATGCTGACGCATGGGGCCTTTGGTATTACAGACCCGGCAAGGTCAAAACCCGGTCTGGCGGCGTATGCCCGTCGATGAAGGTTTTGATATTGATGATCACCTTCTCGCCCATCTCGTTGCGGCTTTCGACGGTGGATGACGCCATATGCGGCAGCAGCGCCACCTTTCCCGCTTCGGCAAGGCGCAAAAGGCGCGGGTTGACGGCGGGTTCATGCTCGTAAACATCGAGCGCCGCCCCGGCGAGAAGCCCTTCCTCAAGGCATTCGGCCAAGGAATCACCATCGACGATTTCCCCGCGCGCGGTGTTCACGAGAATGGCGTCCGGCTTCATGAGTTTCAGCCGCCGCGCCGAAAGCAGATGAAAGGTCGAGGGCGTATGCGGGCAATGGATGGAGATGATGTCCATGCGCGCCAGCATGCGGTCGAGGCTGTCCCAATAGGTTGCGCCCACCTCTTCCTCGATGCGTCTGGCGGTCGGGCGGCGGTTGTGATAATGCACCTGCAGGCCAAAGGCGCGCGCCCGGCGGGCAACCCCGAGGCCGATGCGCCCCATGCCGATGATGCCGAGGCTTTTGCCGTGAATGCGCCGCCCCAGCATCCAGCCCGGCGACCAGCCATGCCATTGCCCTTGCGGAATGACACGCGCGCCTTCCACCAGCCGCCGCGACACCGCCACAATTAGCGCCATGGTGAAATCCGCCATGTCTTCCGTCAGAACCCCCGGCGTATTCGTCACGGTGATGCCGCGCTTCATCGCGGCGCTCACATCGATATGGTCTGTGCCATTGCCGAAATTGGCGATGAGCTTCAAACCCGGCCCGGCCTTTGCAATCAAGGCAGCATCGATCCGGTCGGTGATGGTGGGCACCAGAACCTCGGCTTTTGCCATGGCTTCGGCAAGCTCGGCCTCGGTGAAGGGGGTGTCTGCCGCGTTGCATTGCAGGGTGAACAATTCGCCCATGCGCGCTTCAATCCCTTCAGGCAGGCGGCGGGTGAGAATGACGAGCGGTTTCGCGCGGTTCATAATGTCTCCACCCTTGAGGGTTAGCCTGAGTGTGATGCAGTCCGGTGGGCGTTGTTTTGCACGCGTGAACCCTCTCTCGTCAACCCGCAGGCAGGGCGTGCTGTTCGGGCAAGAGGCGTCATTCACGAAAAAACAAGGTGCCTCGGTTAAGCAGGCTTCTTCAATCGGGATTGAATGATGACGATTTTGCATGCGCCTTGCTTTTTCTCCCGCAGCCTCCGCGCCGGATGGGTGGTTTTGCTGGCATTTGGCTCGGGCGCCCTTGATGGCCTCCATGCCGAGGAAACGCGTGGCACCGGCGCGGTGACGAAACAGCCGGTTCCGCGCTTTGTCAGCCTCAAACCCTCCGACACCCCGATGCGTGAGGGGCCCAGCAAGGATCACCGCATCAAATGGGTCTTCAAGCGCGAAGGCCTGCCGGTGGAGGTGATCGCGGAGCACGAGCAATGGCGCCGTGTGCGCGATTCGGAAAGCACGGATGGCTGGGTTTATTTCGGGCGGCTCTCCAACCGCCGCACCGTCATCATCCTTGCGGGCAAGGAGCGCAAGGAGCGCGACCTCTTCAGCAAGGAGAGCGAGGAGAGCGCGGTGGTGGCACGGCTGCAACCGGGCGTGATCGCCAATGTCGAGACATGCAGCCTCGCCTGGTGCCAGGTTTCGGTGGAAGGCTATGAGGGATATCTGAAAAAGGACGCGCTCTGGGGCGTTTACGCCGATGAGCGGATCAAATGATCAGCTTTTGCGCCTGAGCCGAACCACAACCTCGACGCGCGCGATCTCCATCCCCTCGGGCGGCTCGGGCAGGTTCATCACCGCGATATCCCGCGCGGGAATATCCAGCAAAGCCTCCTCGCCTTCGAGGAAGAAATGGTGATGATCGGAGATATTGGTGTCAAAATAGGTGCGGTTACCATCCACCGCGATCTCGCGCAGAAGCCCGACATGGCTGAACTGGTTGAGCGTGTTGTAAATCGTGGCGAGCGAGACGGGCACCCGTGCCTTCTGCGCCTCTTCGAACAGGGCTTCCGCCGTCAAGTGCCGGTCACCGCGCCCGAAAAGCAGCCAGCCCAGCGCGACGCGCTGGCGTGTGGGGCGCAGGCCAACCCCGCGCAGGCGGGTTTTAAGGTCATGAACCGGGCAACCGGCAAGGCTCGCGGGCATGCTGCGGGCATGGACGGGCGATGCAGCTTCGCGCCGCGCGCCGACCTTGTCATGCATGAGCGATACGATCCGTCCCACCTTGGTCTCCGCTGGAGCATTTTGTGATTAAAGCCTGTCCCCGCGAAAGCGGGGATGGAAGCCGGTTAATCACTAAAAATGCGACAAAACAAGAATATAGAGCGTTTTTGTTTTTGATGGAATCAAAAACAAAAACGCTCTGGAGCGCTGTTCCCATCACGCAGCATCATGCTCTTACCCCGTCCTTTTGGCTGAAACAAGGTTGCAGCCGCATCATTCTTTCGTATCGCGCCTTGCAGGTTCGTTTTATGCGCCGACAGGTGGATCCTGTCATCAACTGGATTCTGGCATGCAGGTATAAAAAAATCTTGCAGGCATGAAAATCCTGCAGAAAAGAGCGCTCCATCACAAGTGTGATTGACCTTCTCCCCGGTTTTGGGGCAGTGCTACTCGCACAGCACCGCCAAGCACGAAAGACCTCTCAGCATGACCGATCAAGCCGCCGCAAAACGCCCCAGCTTCAGCCATGAGGAGCTTCTGGCCTGCGGGCGGGGTGAGCTCTTCGGCATGGGCAATGCCCAATTGCCGATGCCGCCGATGCTGATGTTCGACCGCATCACCTCTGTCACGGAAAACGGCGGTGCTTATGACAAGGGCCATATCCGTGCCGAACTCGATGTAAGGCCGGATTTGTGGTTCTTCCCCTGCCATTTCAAGGGCGACCCGGTGATGCCGGGCTGCCTCGGGCTCGATGCGCTCTGGCAATTGACCGGGTTTTTCCTCGGCTGGCTTGGTTTGCCGGGTCGCGGGCGGGCCTTGGGTGTGGGTGAGGTGAAATTCGCCGATCAGGTTCTCCCCAGCGTCAAAACCGTGGTTTATGGCGTGGATGTGAAGCGTGTTTTCAAGGGCAGGCTGGTGCTTGGCATCGCCGATGGCTGGCTCGAAGCCGATGGCAAGCGGATTTATACCACAACCGATATGCGCGTCGGGCTGTTCCAGCCGATATGACGCCCGAAAGCTTCGCCGCCGCGCCCCGTTATGAAATTCCCTCTTGCGCGGCACGCGGTGAAGCGCCAAATCACCTGAAATACGCTTGAAGGGCGGGCCGATCATCACCCCGTTCCTGCCAATGGAGAAGAACCATGAGACGTGTCGTCGTCACCGGGATGGGCATCGTCTCATCGATCGGAAACAACACGCAGGAGGTGACAGCCTCGCTCCATGAGGCGAAATCCGGCATCAGCTTTTCGCCGGATTTCGAGGCGCATGGCTTCCGCTCCCGCGTTTACGGCATGCCGACGCTCGACCCCGCAACCGTGCTCGACCGCCGCGCGATGCGCTTTCACGGCGGCGGTTCGGCCTGGAATCAGGTGGCGATGGAGCAGGCAATCCTTGATGCCGGGCTCACCGAGGCCGAAATCTCGAATGAGCGCACGGGCATCGTCATGGGGTCGGGTGGGCCCTCCACCCGCACCCTCGTTGAAGCGATTGATAAAGCGCGCGAAAGCGGCAATTCCAAGCGCGTTGGCCCGTTTGCGGTGCCAAAGGCGATGTCCTCCACCGCTTCAGCCACTTTGGCGACATGGTTCAAGATCAAGGGCGTGAATTATTCCATCTCTTCTGCTTGCGCCACCTCCAATCATTGCATCGGCAATGCCTATGAGCTGATCCAATGGGGCAAGCAGGATCGCGTCTTTGCGGGCGGCTGCGAGGAGCTCGATTGGTCGCTCTCGGTTCTGTTCGACGCCATGGGCGCGATGTCCTCCGTCTATAACACCCCCGCCGCCTCACGCGCTTATGATAAAAACCGCGACGGATTCGTCATCGCGGGTGGCGCGGGCGTGTTGGTGCTTGAGGAATATGAAATCGCCAAGGCGCGCGGCGCGCGCATTCTGGGCGAGATCGTCGGCTATGGCGCAACCTCGGATGGCTATGACATGGTCGCCCCCTCCGGCGAAGGCGCGATGCGCTGCATGCAGATGGCGCTTCAGGGCATCAAGGCGCCGATTGATTATATCAACCCGCATGGCACCTCGACCCCCGTGGGCGACCTCAAGGAAATCGAGGCGGTGCGCGCGGTCTTTGGCGCAAAGGCGCAGGCGATCCCCATTTCCGCGACCAAATCCCTCACCGGGCATTCGCTTGGCGCAACCGGCGTGCAGGAGGCGATCTATTCGCTCATCATGATGCAGAACGGTTTTATCTGCGAAAGTGCGCATATCGAAGAGATCGACCCCGCCATGGCGGATATGAACATTTTGAGAAAGCGGCAGGATAACGCCAAACTCGGGCATGTGATGAGCAATTCCTTCGGCTTTGGCGGCACAAACGCCACCATCATTCTCAAGCACCCGGAGGCGTAAGGCATGGCTTTGCTCACCGGCAAGCGCGGCCTGATCATGGGGGTTGCCAACCAGAATTCCATCGCCTGGGGCATGGCAAAAACCCTTGCCGAACACGGGGCCGAGCTTGCCTTCACCTATCAGGGCGAGGCGCTTGGCAAGCGTGTGAAGCCGCTGGCGGAAAGCCTTGGCTCCTCCCTCGTCCTTCCCTGTGATGTCGAGGATATCGCCTCGGTCGATGCGGTGTTCGCGGCGTTGGGCACGGCATGGGGCAAGCTCGATTTTCTCATCCATGCCATCGGTTTTTCGGATAAAAACGAGTTGAAAGGCCGCTACGCGGAGACCAGCCGCGCGAATTTCACCCGCACCATGGTGATCTCCTGCTTTTCCTTCACCGAAATCGCAAAGCGCGCTGCCTTGATGATGCCCGATGGCGGCTCGCTCCTCACGCTCACCTATGGCGGGGCCTCGCGCGTTTCGCCCAATTACAACGTGATGGGCGTGGCAAAAGCAGCGCTTGAAGCCTCGGTGCGCTATCTTGCGGCTGATTTTGGCGCAGAGGGCATCAGGGTCAACGCGATTTCCGCCGGGCCGGTGCGCACCCTGGCGGGCGCGGGCATTGCCGATGCGCGCTTCACCTATAGCTGGCAGACGAAGCATTCCGCCTTGCGCCGCCCCATTACGCTGGAAGAGCTGGGCGGCTCGGCGCTTTATCTGCTCTCCGCGTTGTCCGGCGGGGTTACGGGCGAAATCCACACCGTCGATTCAGGCTATTCGATCATGAAAATGCCCCGCGCCGAGGATGTCAGGGAGATAGAGGAACCATAGAGCAGGGTTTTGATTCCATCAAAACCGTGCTCTGGAACATATTGCGATAAAAGCTGGCCCGGGGAGGCGGAGATGGAACGGTTTCCGACCCGACTGAATCAGGTCAACCGCCCTGTCTTTTTGTTTTGACACAGTTTCGCTTCGCGGACCTACGGTTCTTTCGATCGCATGAAAACGCGCCAGAAAGGCACAGCATGTCCTCCCTTGGTTTTTCCCTGCTCCGCCCCGTGATCGGCGCGATTGACGCTGAAACCGCCCATACCCTTGCCATTCGCGCGCTCGAAACCCTGCCGCTCCCGCGCGGCAAGCCCGATGATGCCCGGCTCAGAACCACCATGGCCGGGCTTGATTTTGCCAATCCCGTGGGGCTTGCGGCGGGCTTTGACAAGGATGCGCGGGTGGCGAACCCGCTCTTTCGCCTGGGCTTCGGCTTTGTCGAAGTCGGGGGTGTTACCGTCAAGCCGCAGCCCGGCAACCCCAGACCGCGCGTGTTCCGCCTGAAGCAGGATGGCGCGGTGATCAATCGCTACGGCCTCAACAGCGAAGGGGTTGACGCGGTGGCGAAGCGGCTCGCAACGCTCCGGCAACAGGGTGCGGGCGGCATTCTCGGCGTCAATCTCGGGGCGAACAAGGATGCGGTGGATCGCATCGGTGATTATGTCACCCTCACGCAGCGCTTATCGCCTTATGCGGATTTCCTCACGCTCAACATCTCCTCGCCGAATACGCCGGGCCTTCGGGATTTGCAGGGCCGCGCCTTTCTCGATGCGCTTCTGAACCGTGTTCTTTCGGCGCGGGCGCAAAGTGGCGCAACGGCGCGGGTGATGTTGAAAATCGCGCCGGACCTTGATGATGCGCAGCTTGATGACATCATCGCGGTTGCGCGCAGCCATGACATCGATGGCATGATCGTCTCGAACACCACCATCGCCCGCCCGCAAGGCCTGCGCGACACAGCGGTGGCGGGCGAAGCGGGCGGACTGTCCGGCAAGCCGTTGTTCCGGCCCTCCACCGTGCTTCTCGCCAAATGCTTTTTGCGGGTCGAGGGCGCATTTCCGCTCATCGGGGTCGGTGGTATTGCGAGCGGCGAAGATGCAGTCGCTAAAATCGCTGCCGGGGCTTCGCTCATCCAGCTTTATTCCGCGCTGACCTATCACGGCCCCGGCTTGATCGGGGAGATCAAAACCGCCATCCTTGCCGCGCTGGCGCGGGAGGGCGCGGAAGATATATCCGCGCTTGTTGGCCGGTCTGCCAAAATCTGGTCACAGGCGGAAGATGTGGCATAAGATTGTTCACGCCGCCATCTGCGCGAAGAGAAGCTGCGTTTCGCCAGCCTCGCGCTGGTCAATCAGCGTCAGCGGGGCCGGAAGCGCAACCGCAACCCCCGCCCGTTCTTCAAGCACGAGGAGCGCACCTTTGGCGATCCAGCCCCCGGCAAGGGCGGAGGCGAGCGCGGCTTCACCCAGACCCTTGCCATAGGGCGGATCACAAAATACCAGCGTGAAGGGGGTAAAGGGCGAAACAGGCCCGAGGCTCGTGGCGTCGCGTCGCAAAATCCGTGCTGTGCCACCAAGCCCCAGAGCCTCGATATTCTCGCGTTGCAGCCCGCGCGCCTCAACACCCGTATCGACCAGAACCGCGAAGTCCGCTCCGCGCGAGAGCGCCTCGATCGATAGCGCCCCCGTTCCGGCGAAAAGGTCGAGCACGCGCGCGCCGTCAAAGCCGCTGCCAGCCTTTGCCAAGACGGGGTGATGCGCGAGGATATTGAACAGGCTTTCACGCATCCTGTCCGTTGTCGGGCGGATATCAAACCCCTTCGGGCCCTGCAAGCCCCGTCCACGCAAGCGCCCGCCAATCACGCGCATCAATCAGCCCCGTGATCGAGGCGGCCTGCCACCGGGCTTGCCGCCGGGGCGCCCACCGGAAGGCCTTCCGCCCGGTTTCCCGCCAGCAAAGGGCCTGCCGCCAGCGAAAGGTTTGCCGCCCCCGCCGGGTTTACCCCTGAAGGGGCGTTCGCCGCGCGGCTTGCCATCATTGGGCCGCTCACCAAAGCTGCGTTCACCACGCGGCCTCTCATCCCTTGGACGCTCATCCCTTGGCCTGTCTTGCCTTGGCCTGTCTTGCCTTGGCCTGTCTTGCCTCGGCCTGTCATCCCTTGGCCGCTCGTCTCTTGATCTTGCGCCGCGCGGGGCATCAAAACGCGGCTTCTCGCCAGAGGCGCGCTCGCGCGCGGGAGGTGCTCCCTCACGCAGGGCGCGGCCTTCGCCTTCGAACCGGGGTCGCTCACGCCGTGGGCGATCCTCGCGCGGGCGCTCACCCTCCTCACGTGGCGGGCGTGGCTTGAAACCAGCTTCGCCTTGCGCATCACGCGGCGGGCGGGCGCGGAAGGGCCGTTCGCCACGGCGCTTGTCGCCATAGGGCTTATCCCCGTAAGGCCTATCGCCCCTCGGCCGCTCTCCTCCCGGTCTTTCACCCTGCGGGCGTTCCTCGCGCGGGCGGAAGGCGCGCGGCGCTTCCACCGGCACTTTCACCACGCGCTCGACGCGGACGCTGCGCCCCTTGCGATCCGAGACCTTCTCGCGTTCCACCTTCAGATCCTGCGCTTCACCGGCCATGGCAAGGTCGCGTTTTTCGCCGGGCTTGCGTTTGTCGAAGCGGCGCGGCCTTGGTGCTTCAGGCAGAACCGAAACGCCATCGCGGCGCGGGCCGTCAAAATACGCATTCGCCGCCTCGGTCAGGCGGTCGCCGAGCTGGTCGCGCAGGGTTTTGGTGCGCACCTCCTCGATCGCGCCATCACCGAGATCCTCAAGCTGGAACGGCCCGAACGAGACGCGGATGAGCCTTGTGACATGCAGCCCGAGATGTTCGAGCACGCGCTTGATCTCGCGGTTCTTGCCCTCGCGCAAATCCATCACCAGCCAGGCATTATCGCCCACCTCGCGTTCCAGAGTGGCGATGATCGGGCCGTATTCGATGCCATCGAGCGTGATGCCGTCACGCAAACCATCCAGCGCCGCCTGATTGATATGCCCATGCACGCGCACGCGGTAGCGCCGCAGCCAGCCGGTTTCGGGGTGTGCGAGAACCCGCGCAAGCCCGCCATCATTGGTGAGCAGCATCAGCCCTTCGGTATTGATATCGAGCCGCCCGACAGAAACAACGCGCGGCATGCCGGGCGGCAGGTTGTCGAACACGGTGGGGCGGCCTTCAGGGTCGCTTTCGGTCGTCACCAGGCCGCGCTGCTTGTTATAAAGCCAGAGGCGCGTGCGCTCACGCTCGGGCAGCGGCTTTTGATCCACCATCACCTTGTCGCGCGAGGTGATGTCGAGCGCCGGGCTGGTGATGACGCGGCCATTGACCGAAACCCGGCCCGCGAGAACCCACTCCTCCGCATCGCGGCGCGAGCAGAGCCCGGCCCGCGCCATCACCCGCGCGATGCGCTCGCCCTCCGGCGCGAGGGCTTTCGTGCCATCGGCTGGCTCGCCGCGCGCATCACGGCGCGGCTCATCCTGCCGCGCGCGCGGCGGGCGCTTCAGATGCCCCTCACCGCCGGGGGCGTCCGGCCTCTGGCGGAAGGAGGGCTTGCCATCACGCGGCTTGCCAAAAGCGGCGCGAGGGCCATGGCCCGGCGGCTTGCCGGAACGGCGTTTGTCTCTATCGTTATTGCTCATGGGTTGTCCTTAATCGCATGCGCGTGAGAAGGAAAGCGATGCAATAAAAAACCCTTTCTTCTTGTGAACGCGCTTCAAGGCTCCGCTATGCCATCTGACTCTCTCCCTTCAGGCTTCGACATTGCCTTTGAGGAAGCCCGCGCAGCCGCTGCGCGCGGCGAGGTGCCGGTTGGCGCGGCGATTTTGCGTGAGGGTGTTCTGATCGCCGCCGCCGGTAACCGCACGCGCGAGATGTATGATCCGACAGCGCATGCCGAAATCCTCGCCATCCGCGCTGCCTGCGTTGCGCTTGGCGCAGAGCGGCTGACGGGGCTTGACCTTTACGTGACGCTCGAACCCTGCCCGATGTGCGCGGCGGCCATTTCCTTCGCCCGCATCAGGCGGCTTTATTACAGCGCGAGCGATGCGAAGGGCGGCGGGGTCGAGCAAGGCGCAAGGGTTTTCAGCCAGCCCACCTGCCACCACGCGCCTGAGGTTTATTCCGGCCTGCGCGAGGCAGAGGCCGCCGCGCTCCTCACCACGTTTTTTGCGGAAAAACGAACGACATCATAACTCACGAGCGTGCAAGCGCCTTTTGCGCGGCTTTGATCACGGTTTCAATCTCCGCGCCAATGCCTTCGGAGGCGGCGAGGAGTTTTTTCGCGTTGAAAAAATCGAGCGCGTTGAAGCCCTCAACCGGCGCCTTGATGCGATGAACGGGAGCAATGCCGCCGCTCAGCTGTGCATCGGCCAGCGCGGCCTGCATCAGATCAAACACCCGAAACCCGGTTTCAACCGCGCCGGGCACCTTTTCGCTTTCCTCGCGGGCAGCAGCGCGGGAGACATCGATCGCCAGAATAAGGTCAACCGGCCTTGTAATGGCGCGAATGGGGAGCGGGTCAACCGCGCCGCCATCAATCAACACGCGCGTGCCGAACACCACCGGGCGCACCAAAGCGGGGATCGCCATGGAAGCGGCAATGGCGGGGAGGAGCGGCCCCGCGCTGAACACCACCCGGTCGAGCCGGTGAACATCCGCCGCGATTACGCTCAAGGGGATGGCGAGATCCTCGAAGCGCGGCGGCAGGGGGCGCGGCAGAAACCGCGCGAGGATCGCCTCGCCATCCACCAGAACCGGGTTATTGAGCCCGCCGCGCCAGAGATCCGTGATGCGCCCGACGCGGGTTTGAAACAGCCGCGTCATCACATCGGCGCGGTTCTTGAAATCATGGAGAACATGCGTGCGCAGCATCGCGCCCTGCATGCCGGAGGCGTAAAGCGCGCCGAAAATCGCGCCAATCGAGGTGCCTGCGATTTCAACCGGCGTGATCTTCAGCCGATCCAGCGCCTCAAGCGCGATGATATGCGCAAGGCCGCGCGCGCCGCCGCTGCCGAGAACGAGGCCGATGCGCAGCTTCGGGGTTTCAGCGCTTTTGGGCATGCTGGCTCATATGTTTTCCAACGCGCTTTCATGCATTACGCCGCGCGCGCCGATATCCGAACGGCAAAACCCCTGCGGCCAGTCGAGCTTTTCAATCGCCGCATAGGCGCGGGCCTGAGCGATGCGCAGGGTGTCGCCACGCGCGCACACGGTAAGAACGCGCCCGCCCTCGGCGAGAATCTCCGCGCCCGCCTGCCGCGTTCCGGCATGGAACATCGTCACGCCCTCCGTCGCCTCCACCGCTGCAAGCCCGCGAATGATGCTGCCTTTTTCATAAGAACCGGGGTAGCCTTTGCTCGCCATCACCACGCCAATCGCGCTGCCGTGGTGAAACTTTATGTCAGTTTGATGAAGCGCGCCGCGCGCCACGGCATCGAGCAAGGGAAGAAGGTCGCTTTTGAGCCGCAGCATCAGAACCTGACATTCGGGGTCGCCGAAGCGGCAATTATATTCAATGAGCTTCGGGCCTTCCACCGTCAGCATCAACCCGGCAAAGAGGATGCCACGATAAGGCGCGCCGCGCCGCACCATCTCCCGCGCCGTGGGGCGGATGATGCGCGCCAGCGCCATGGCCTCAAGCGCGGGCGTGAAGGCGGGTGCGGGAGCATAAGCCCCCATGCCGCCGGTATTGGGGCCAAGATCGCCATCATAGGCGCGCTTATGATCCTGCGCCGAACCGAAGGGCAGAACGGTTTCGCCATCAACGAGGCAGAAAAAGCTGATCTCCTCGCCAACCAGCCTCTCTTCCAGCACCACTTTGGCGAGAGGTTCATTGGCATAAAGCGCGTGGAGCGCGGCTTCTGCCTCAGCAAGCGTTTCAGCCACCGTGACACCCTTGCCCGCCATCAACCCGTCATATTTCACCACGATCGGCGCGCCGACCTTGGCGAGATGGGCTTTTGCCGCTTCAAGCGAGGTCACGGTCGCGTATCGCGCGGTGGGAACGCCGGCAGCGATGGCGACGGACTTGGTGAAATCCTTCGAGCCTTCGAGCTGCGCAGCCGCCTTTTTCGGCCCGAAAACGCGGATACCCGCGCTCTCAAGCGCGTCCGCCAAACCCGCGACCAGAGGCGCTTCGGGGCCGACAACCACGAGGTCAACCGCTTCTTTCTTGCAAAACGCGACAATCCCCGGCCGATCCTCCATTTGAAGCGCGATATTCTGCCCGAGTTTCGCGGTGCCGGGGTTGCCGGGGGCGATGAACAAGGTTGTCAGCGCCGGGCTGGCATGGAGCGCATAGGCCAAGGCATGCTCGCGCCCGCCGCCGCCGATCAGAAGAACCTTCATTTTGAAAAACCCTGTGCCCTGCCTTGGAAAATTCATTCTGGCCTGTAGCATCCCGCGCGCGCAATCTCTACTCTGATCGATGATAACAGCCATGGATTGAACAAAAACGCGATGACTGACCCGGTTTCAAACGCGCCCGCGCTTTCGGTCTCCGAGCTTGCCGGGGCGCTCAAACGCACGATTGAAGATGCCTTCGGTCTCGTGCGCCTTCGGGGTGAAATCTCGGGCTATCGCGGCCCGCATGGCTCGGGGCATGTGTATTTTTCGCTGAAAGATGCGAATGCGAAAATCGATGCCGTGATCTGGAAAGGCGTGTTCTCGCGCCTCACCTTCCGCCCGGAAGACGGGCTGGGGGTGATCGCCACGGGGAAAATCACCACCTTTGCCGGAAAATCCTCGTATCAGATCATCATCGAGGCGATGGAGCCTGCGGGCGTCGGCGCGTTGATGGCTTTGCTCGAAGCGCGCAAACAAAAGCTTGCCACTGAAGGCCTGTTCGATGCGGCGCGCAAGAAACCGCTTCCCGCCATGCCGCGCGTCATCGGCGTTGTGACATCGCCCACCGGCGCGGTGATCCGCGATATCCTGCACCGCCTCGCTGACCGGTTTCCCTGCCATGTTCTCCTCTGGCCGGTGCGGGTGCAGGGCGAAGGTTCGGCGGCGGAGGTCGCGGCGGCGATCCATGGCTTCAACGCGCTTGATCAAGGGGGCGCGATCCCCCGGCCGGATGTCATCATCGTCGCGCGCGGGGGCGGCTCGCTTGAGGATTTATGGAGCTTCAACGAGGAGAGCGTGGTGCGCGCCGCTTCCATGAGCGCGCTGCCGCTCATTTCGGCGATTGGCCATGAGACGGACTGGACCTTGCTCGATCTCGTGGCGGATTTTCGCGCCCCCACCCCTACCGCCGCTGCTGAACGCGCGGTGCCGGTGCGGGCGGATTTGCTGGCCGCCTTGCGCGAGCGCGCGGCCCGGCTGACCAGTGCGAGCCTCCGCTTGCAGGAACGGCGGCGGCGCGACGTTATGGCGTTGATCCGCGCCTTGCCGGATGCGCAGGGGCTGCTCGCCACCCCGCGCCAGAGGCTCGATATCGCGAGCGTGAAGCGCATGGCCCTCTGGCGCGAGGGGCGTGATCAAAAAGTGCTCAAGCTTGCAACCCTCGCGCGGCGGCTCGATGCGCAGCGCCCCGCTGCCCGCCTCGCCCGCATCGGCGAGCGGCTGATGGGCCTGGCGCAGCGCCTCACGCAAGCGCGCGCAACGCGCATCAGCTTTGCCTTGCGGGAGGAAGCGGCGAAGAAGGCCGCTTTGGCGGCGCTGACGCCGCGCCTCGCCCGCGCGCCGCATGAGGCTTTGCGCCGCCAGCAGCAGCGCCTGGGCGCGCTCTCGCAGGTTCTCGCCTCGCTCGGCTACCAGAATGTGCTCGCGCGCGGCTTCGTGCTCGTCAAAGATAGAACAGGCAAACCCCTGCGTTCGGCGGCGATGGTTGAAACGGGGCAGCATCTTGCGCTATACTTTGCCGATGGCGCGGTCTCGGCGATTGCCGGGGATGGCAGTCCCGCGCCTCGAAAATCTGCCCGCGTTGCGGTAAAAGACCAAGGCTCCCTGTTCTAGAGCAATTCCAGCGAAAGTGGGAACCGGTTTCGCGTCCGGAATTGCGTCAAAACTTGAGAGTAGAGCGTTTCAGGTGATTCAATCTTCGCCGGAAACGCTCTAGAGCGGTTTCCGACCTGATTGAATCAGGTCGGCCGCTCTATCTTCTTGTTTTTATCGCATTTTCTTCGATCAACCGGCAACCACTTGATCGGAAAATGCTCTAGAGCAATTCCAGCGAAAGTGGGAACCGGTTTTGCGTCCGGAATTGCGTCAAAACTTGAGAGTAGAGCGTTTCAGGTGATTCAATCTTCGCCAGAAACGCTCTAACCGGATAAAGGATCAAACCATGCTGCGCACACCCAATGCCGGGGCCGAGGCCCTGCTCGAATATTCCGACTGCGACTACCGCATCATAAGGCAGGGCCATTTCGTGCGCTGCGGCGCGACAGGCAAACCCATTCCGCTGGACGACTTGCGCTACTGGAGCGCGGAGCGGCAGGAAGCCTATGCCGACCCCGAAGCCGTGCTGATGCGCCTGCGGGCGGAAAGCAAGGCGTCGTAAACCGCTGCAACAAGCGCATCATCCAGCGGAACCGTGATCGGCACGACACGGCTCGCCGCAAAAAGCCGCTCCAGGGTGATGCTGCCCGCAAGCCGGACATGATCCTTCTGCGTCGTGACAAGCATCGCGCCTTCCTTGCGCGCCTCGTGCAGCAGCCTTTCGGCTTCGGCATCCGTATAGAGATGATGGTCGGCAAATGCGTGAAAGCCGATGATCTCTGCCCCGGCCTCTTCAAGTGTCGCGCGGAATTTGTCCGGCCGCCCGATGCCGGAAAACGCGAAGACCTTTTGGCCGGATAACGTGGCGCTCATCGCTTGATCCGCAATCATCCGCGTGTGGAACACCGGCTTTTGTGCTGAAAAAAGCGCGCCAACACCCATCTTATCCGCGCCGATCATCAAAAAAGCATCGATATGCTGCATCATCGGCTGAACCGGCGCGCGCAAGGGGCCAGCGGGCAGAACCGCGCCATTCCCGAAGCCGAAGCCACCATCGACAACGCAGAGCGAAAAATCCTTTTGTAAAGCCGGGTTCTGCAACCCGTCATCGAGCAGGATGCAGCTCGCGCCCTGCTTGATCGCCAGCATCGCCCCCGCCTTGCGGTTGCGCGCGATAACAACCGGCGCATCGCGCGCGAGCAGCAAAGGCTCATCGCCCACCTCCTCCGCCGTATGATGATCAAACTCCACCCGAAGCGGCCCGGCCTCCCGGCCGCCATAGCCGCGCGAGAGGATGAAGGGGGTCTCGCCGCGCAAGGTCAGGGCCTTGGTGAGCGCGAGCGCCGTTGGCGTTTTGCCTGCCCCGCCCGAGGTGAGATTGCCGATGGAGATGACTGGCACCCCCGCGCGCCAGCCCGGTTTTTTCAGCCGATGCAGCGTGATGGCACCATAAACCCGGCCGAAGGGCGCGAGCAGCGCGCGCCAAAGCCCGCCCCCGCCCTTGTCCCAGAAGCCGGGCATGCGCATGTCATACCCTCGATGCGAGGAAGGGCGCGATGATGGCAAGGCTGCGCGCCAAGGCGCCCTCATGGCGCGTCAATTCGCCCCGCGCCGCCTCGATCATACCCTTGCGCGTTGCCTCATCGCCGAGAAGCGTGGTCAGGCCCTGCGCAAGCGCGTCTTGATCCTGCACCATCATCGCCCCGCCTTGCGCGATCAGATTCTCGAAAATCGGCTTGAAATTGGCAATAAACGGGCCGGTGATCAAGGCGGCATCGTGTTTCGCTGCCTCGATCGGGTTATGCCCGCCGGTTGGCACCAGTGAGCCGCCGATAAAGGCGATATCAGCAAGGCGATAGAAGAGCCCCAATTCACCAAGCGTATCCGCGAGATAAAGCGCATCCCCCGCCTGCGGCATCGCCCCAAGGCTGCGGCGGGCGGGTGTAACCCCGGATTTTTCGCATAAAGCCGCAACCTCGGCCCCGCGCTCCGGGTGGCGCGGCACCAGAATGGAAAAAAGCTCAGGGTGCTGGGCGCGCGCTGCGTTGATTGCCGCCAGAACCAGCGCTTCCTCACCCGGATGCGTGCTCGCCGCGACAAAAACCGGGCGCGTGCCGATGATGGCTTTGAGGCTCGCCGCATCTTCAGCGGAAACCGGCAGGGCGGGCACGTCGAATTTGAGGTTGCCGACGCATAAGGCCCGCGTGCCAAGGCTGGAAAACCGCGCGGCATCCGCCTCGCTCTGCGCAAGGCAGAAGGCGAGCGGGCGGAGAAGCCGCGCCGCGCTTTGCGGCATCATCCGCCAGCGCTTGAACGAGCGTTCGGAGAGCCGGGCATTGATCAGCCCGAGCGGTATTTTGCGCTTTTCCGCTTCCAAAATGAGGTTGGGCCAAAGCTCGGATTCGCAGATCAGCCCCAGATCCGGCTGCCAATGCGCGAAAAACCGCTTGACCGCTCGCGGTGTATCGAGCGGGATGAACTGATGCATCGCCCCTTGCGGCAGGCGCGATGCTGCCAGCGCGGCGGAGGTGAGCGTGCCGGTGGTGAGAAGCACGCCTGCTTTCTGCGCCAGCGCCTCAATCATAGGCAGGATCGACATCGTCTCGCCCACGCTCGCGGCATGGAGCCAGATGAGCCGCCCGGCAGGGCGCGGCAGGCCGGGGCTGCCGGAACGCTCACCCAGCCTTGCGCCATCTTCCTTGCCCTGTTTCAGGCGGTGCTTCAGCCAAAACGGCACGAATGGCGCGAGGGCGCGCGAGAGCGCGCGATAGAGCCTCAGGGGAAACGGCATGTTCATGCCGCCCCGGCTTCAAGCCGGGCCGCGCGCGCCGCAATCACGCTCGCGCGGTTCGCGCCGGGGTCGGTGCAGCCGATGGCGGCATAGGCTTCGGCGTAAATGCGGTCGAGTTCCGCTTCCACGGCAAGGCGCGCTGCCTCAAGCGCGGGCTTGTCGGCATCGCGCGCGACGCGAATGGGGTTTCCCGCCATGATCGCGCTTTTGCCGAAGGGCAGGCCGAGGCTCGCCGCGTCCCAGCTTGTAAAATCGATGCGGCGGGAGGAGACCACCGCGAGCGGGTAGATCGGCCGGCCCGAAAGCTGCGCCAGCGCGATAATGCCTTCACCCGCCACGCGCGAGACTTTCGGCACATCGGCGGTCATGGAGACGTTTTCACCCTCAGTGAGAAGCTTGAGGAGTGCGCGCAGGGCCTGAATGCCACCGCGTTTTGTCACCTGATCCTTGCGCTGCGCGCCCGAGCCGCGCACCACCAGCATGCCGAGCTTTTCTGCCGCGATCGCGTTGATCTCGCCATCGCCATGGCGCGAAATCATCACATGACAGCGATGCCAGGGTTTTCGGAAAAACGTCTGCATGAAATGCTGGCCATGCCACATGGTGATAATGACCGGCTTTTCCGCCTCGATCCCGGAATAAACATCGCCCACATAAACGAGCCTGTTGGTGCGCTTCACAAGGGTGAGATAGCCTGCAAGCAGGGTGCCGATCATCCGCCGGAGAGCGGGAGATTTGCCAAGCCTGCGCAGCATGGCTCAATGCGCGGCTGTGTCGGGGTCGAGCAGGCGATGCATGTGAACGATGAAATAGCGCATCTGCGCGTTGTCAACCGTCGCCTGCGCCCGCGCCTTCCAGGCCATGTGGGCGGATTGATAATCCGGGAAAATTCCAACAATATCAAGCTTGTCAAGGTCGCGGAAGGTGATGCCCTCAATGTCCTCAAGCTCGCCACCGAACACGAGATGGAGCAATTGTCTGCCGGTATGGTCATGGGTCATGACGGAAGATCCCCGAAAGTCATGTCAATCGATGCCCCTTCGATTGCCGCTCACCCGGCTTTCGTCAAGAGCGAAGGGCGGATTTTCTCAAGGACAAGCGTTGATCCTGCCACCAAAGCGCCGTGCGCGCCCCCATCCAGCGTATAAACCGGCGGCGCGACGCGATCATCGATGAGGCCCGCCCCTGCCTCGCGCAAGATACAATCCGCGCCGAGAATATCCCAGTCATGCGCACCGGGACGGGCAAGGCAGAGGTCGAACGCGCCGGTGAGAGGCTTCACCAGCCGATAAGCGAGCGCGTGCACGCGCGGCGCGTGCAGCAGCGGTGCATTGATCCGCCGTGAGAGCGCCTCGATGGCGGGTTTCGGCCCGGAGGCGGAGAGCGCGGCGTTCGGCGCGGGCGCTGTGAGCGGCGTTTCATTCAAAAACGCGCCGCCGCCTTGATGCGCGTGGAAAAACAAGCCCTCGGCGGGCACGAAAATCATCCCCAGAACCGGCACGCCCGCTTCCAGCAGCCCCAAAGCGATGCACCAGTCGCTTCGCCCATCGACGAAGGCGCGGGTGCCATCAATCGGGTCGATCACGAAGGTGCGCCCCGCCGCCCCGCCAAGCCAGCCCGCCTCATCCTCTTCCGAATGATAGGGGATGCCGGGGGCTAGCGCGGCAAGCCTTGCGCGCAAAAACGCATCCACCGCGAAATCAGCAGAGGTGACGGGCGAACCGCCGGGCTTCCACGCCACCCGCGCCGTGGTTTTCTCGCCCCGGCGATAATCCTGAAGCGCGAGCGCGCCCGCCTCGCGCAAAACGGGCAGCAAGGCGGCATGAAGCGCTGCACCATCCAGCGCCATCAGCCGCCCCAGGCGAGAACGAGAAGCGAGATCGCGCCGATAATCAGGCTCGCGAAGGTGAGCAACATCCCGCCGACGCGCCCGAAACTCGACCCCGCCGAACGGGTGAGCGCAGCGCCATGGAGAATACGGCCCAGAACGCCGCTGAACCCGATCAGATGGATCAGCCATTCCTTCGCACCCAGAAGCGCGAGAAGAACAAGCGTGAGCATGAGAAGCGGTGCGAATTCAGAAAAATTGCCATGCGCGCGGATGCGGCGCGCGAGATCACGCTCCCCGCCATCACCCATGCCGATGCGCTTGCTGCGCCTTAACTCAATGACACGAATGGCGAGAAAAACCCCGAACAGCAGCAAAACCATGCAATAACTCGCGGCAAAAGCAAGCGCCTGCCCGTTTGCGGCCTTGACCAGCATCTCCATTATTTCCCCCTCTTTGACCCGATGATTATAGCCATAAGCGGCGACGGGGCCACTCGCAATTGCGCATCTCTTCCCTATAATCGGTTTTTGCTTCTCCAACGCGGCGAGGCTGATTCGAAAAATCCCGAAAAAGGAGCAGCATGGCAGAGCCTGCCACCCTGAGCGCCACGGTTTCGAGCCTCGTTTTGCTGGGGGCGGCGGTTGTGGCTGTGCCGATCTTGCGCTTTCTCGGGCTTTCGGCGGTTCTGGGCTATCTCGTTGCGGGTCTGGTGATCGGCCCCTCCGGCCTCGCGCTCTTCACCGAGCCGGAGCTTCTGCGTTCGATTGCCGAGCTTGGCATCGTGATGTTTCTCTTCGTCATCGGGCTCGAATTGAAACCCTCGAAGCTTCTTTCGATGCGGGGCGATATTCTGGGGTTGGGCGCGGCGCAGCTTGTCATCAGCACCGTGCTGCTCAGCCTCGTGTTTCGCTTCATGGGGCTTTCCGGGCCGGGGCTTGTGACGGTGGCTTTCGCCTTCGCGCTTTCCGCGACCGCGATTGCCTTGCAGATTCTCGATGAGCGCGGCGCCATGGCAACGCCCTACGGGCAGAAGAGTTTCGCCATCCTGCTCTTTCAGGACATGGCGATCGTTCCGGCGATCGCGCTGCTGCCGCTGCTGGGGCGCGGGCTTGCCAATCCCGGCATGGGGATGATGGCGCATGGCGCGGATATTGCCATCGCCATTGGCGCGCTTGTCGCGCTCATCCTCGCGGGGCAGTTTTTATTGAACCCGCTCTTCCGGCTCCTTGCGAAAACCGATGCGCGCGAGGTGATGACGGCGGCGGCCCTGCTCGTGGTGCTCGGCGCGGCAGAGGCGATGCATCATGTTGGTTTATCAGCGGCCTTGGGTGCTTTTGTCGCCGGGTTGATGCTCTCCGAGAGCAATTTCCGCCATCAGCTTGAAGCGGATATCGAGCCGTTTCGCGGCCTCCTGCTGGGGCTTTTCTTCATCAGCATCGGCATGGGGCTGGAGGCGAAGGTTATCATCGCCAATCTTGCGCTCGTCATCGGCATGGCGGGGCTGATCCTGCTCATCAAATTCGCCATGGTCTATACGCTCTCGCGCCTTGCGAAGCTGGGCGTGCCCGATGCTGCGCGCGCGGCGATTTTGCTGGTGCCTGCGGGGGAATTCGCCTTCGTCATCCTGCCTCTGGCGGATGATATCGGGCTTATCAACGCAAAAACCGGCTCCATTCTGGCGGCGATTGCCGCGCTCACCATGTTTTTCGGCCCGCTTGCCGCGAAGGGGCTCGAAGCTGTGCTGGCATGGCGCGCCCGCCGCGCCCCCAAGGCCGGGCAGGCTTTCGTGGAGGATTTCAGCGGCGCGGAGGGCGAGGTTCTCGTCATCGGGTTTGGCCGTTTCGGGCAGGTGGTGAACCAGATGTTCCTCGCGCTCGAAAAGGATGTCACCGTTATTGACCGGAACATCGACCAGATCAAGGTGGCCGAGCGCTTCGGCTTCAAGGTCTATTACGGCGACGGGCGGCGGCTCGATGTTCTGCGCGCGGCGGGGGCAGAGAAAGCCGCCGTTATCGCCATTTGCATCGATGATCGCGAGGCTGTTGTTTCGATTGTCGAAATGGCGCGCCGCGCCTTTCCGCAAGCGAAGGTCTATGCCCGCGCCTATGACCGCACCCATGCGCTCGACCTGATGGAGCGCGGCGTGCGTTCACCCGTGCGCGAAACCTTTGAATCCGCGCTTGCCTTCGGGCGGGACGCTCTGGTCGGGCTTGGTGTGCCGGAGGATGAGGCGGAAGAGGTGCGGCTCGACGTGCGCCGCCGCGATGTCGCCCGCCTGTTGCGCCAGCGCGATGAGGGCTTGCTGGCGGGGCTTGACCTTCTGCACGGCGCGGGGCTAACCCCTGAACCCCTCAGCGCGCCGCGCCGCAAGAGCCGCGATCTGACGCGCGCCGAACGCCTTGAAGCCGATACTGATGGCGTAACCGGTGCCTCTTCATGAAAAGGACGCCCCTCTTATGAGCAATGTCGCGGCGGATGCCGTTTCGGCCCGCTTCACGCAAGGCTCGACCATGCGCCATGTCATCACCATGACGATGACCGGCGCGATCGGGCTGATGGCGATTTTTTTCGTCGATTTTCTCTCGCTGTTCTATATCTCCCGTCTCGGGGATGTTCGCCTCACGGCGGGCGTCGGTTACGCGACAACCCTGCTTTTTGTCGCGATTTCGGTGAATATCGGCAGCATGATCGCGGGGTCCGCCATGGTCGCGCGCGCGATTGGCGCAGGCGACAGGGAGGGCGCGCGGCGCATCGCCGCCTCCAGCCTCACACTTTCCGTGCTGGTGGGGATGGGCGTTTCGCTTGCCATGCTCGCCGCCCTGCCATGGCTGCTGGCGATGATCGGCGCGACGGGCGAGCCTCTGATCGTCGCAACGCGCTTCCTCACCATCACGCTCCCCGCCAATGCCCTGATGGCGCTGGGCATGAGCCTTTCGGGCTTTCTGCGTGCGGTGGGGGATGCGCGCCGCGCGATGCAGGTGACGCTTTTCGGCGGCATCGTCACGGCGGGGGCCGACCCGTTGCTGATTTTCGGCTTCGGGCTGGGAACGGATGGCGCCGCCTATGCCACGGTGATCGCGAGGCTGGTTTACACCATCGTCGGGTTGCAGGGCGTGGTGCAGGTTCACAAGCTTCTCGCCATGCCGCGTCTTGAGGCCGTGCTGAAGGATGCGCGCGGTTTTTTCGCCATTGCGCTTCCGGCCATTCTCACGAATGTCGCAACGCCCGTTGCCAATCTCTTCCTCATCCGCGTGCTTGCGCCCTTCGGCGAGGCGGCGATTGCGGCGAATGCCATTCTCGACCGGCTGGTGCCGATGGCCTTTGGCGTGCTCTTCGCGCTTTCGGGTGCTGTCGGGCCGATCCTCGCGCAGAACCTCGGCGCGAAGCGCTTTGACCGTATCCGTCAGGCCATGCGCGATTCCCTGCTGTTCGCGGCGCTGTATTGCCTGTTTGCCTGGGTGGTTCTCATCCTCTCGCGCGGAGTGATTGCAGAGGTTTTTGCCGTTTCGGGCGAGACCGCGCATTATGTCGCGTTTTTCTGCCTTCTGAGCGGTGGTGCCTGGATGTTCAACGGTTTTCTCTTTGTAGCCAATGCCGCCTTCAACAATCTCGGCTTTCCCCTCTATTCCACGTTTTTCAACTGGGGCCGCGCCACTTTGGGCACCTTGCCGGTCGCATGGTTTGGCGCGTCTTATGGCGGGGTCGAAGGGGCGATGGTGGGCGTGGCCTTCGGCTCTGCAGTGTTTGGCCTTGCCGCCTGTTTCACCGCGTTTCGCGCGATCAGGCGACTTGAACTCCGGTAGCGCCGCGTCTTGCGCGGCACGCGCCAAGGCGCTAAAAATTCAAAAGGGCAGGGGGAGCATTCGATGATGAATTTGCAGGAGATTATCAATGCCGCGCAAGGCGGCAACGGCATCAACACCCTCGCAACGCAGTTCGGCATCGCGCCGGATCAGGCGCAGCAGGCGGTCTCGGCGCTTCTGCCCGCGATTTCCATGGGCTTGCAGCAGCAGGCGCAGAGCATCGATGGCTGGCGCAACATTCTCCTGACATTGGGGCAGGCGCAGGGCAGCGCCACCTTGTTCGACGCAGACGGCGATGGCATCCCCGACCATGTGCAGAACGAGGGCCGGAACGCGCTTGGCGCGCTCTTCGGCGGGCAGGCCGTGACGGATGCGGTGGCGCAGCACGCGGCGCAATTTGCCGGGCTTCCCGCCAGCCTCATGCAGCAGATGATGCCCGCGATTGCGGCGATGGTGGTGGGCGGCTTGACGAGGGGCGCGATGAAGAACGGGCTTGGCGGGCTGTTTTCACCGATGATGCAGGGCGGGGCCGCGCAGGGCGCTGGTTTTGGCGGGCTTCTCGGCAGCCTCATGGGCGGGGGGCAGATGGGCGGACAGCCGGCCGCCCCGCAACGGAATGCCGGTGGCCTTGGCGGGCTTCTGGGCGGTTTGATGGCGGGCATGCAGCCCGTGCAGCAAGCGCCTGAACCCGCGAGCGCAGACCCGGTGAGCGCCGGGCTCGACCTGCTCAAGGGCATGTTCCAGACCGGGCAGGATGTTCACGCAGCCCAGCTCGATGGCTTGCAGCAGATTTTCCAGCGCTTCACGCAGAAAGCGTGAGCCGCGTCATTTCGGCGCGCGTTTGGCGAGGATGCGCTGCAAGGTGCGGCGATGCATGTTCAGCCGCCGCGCCGTTTCCGAGACATTGCGCCCGCAGAGTTCAAAAATGCGCTGGATATGCTCCCAGCGCACCCGATCGGCAGACATCAGCGTTTCAGGCAAGGGCGCGCGGGCCAACATCGAGCCGATCAGCGCCGCCTCGATTTCATCGGCATCGGCCGGTTTTGCAAGATAGTCGAAGGCTCCGCGCTTGATGGCGGCAACCGCGCTGGCGATATTGCCATAGCCGGTGAGAACGAGCGCGCGCGTTTCGGGGTGCTGGCGTTTGAGTTCCGCGATCACGTCCAGCCCGTTCCCGTCCGTGAGGCGCACATCGATGATGGCAAAATCCGGCTTGCCAGTCTTGATCGCCTGCAGGCCTTCGGCGACGCAGGCCGCCAATGTCACGTGATAACCGCGCGTCTCCATTGCCTTGCCAAGACGGGTGAGGAACGGCCTGTCATCATCGAGAATGAGCAGGTTGCGCGAAAAAGGGGGGCCTGTGCGCAGATTTTCGCTCCCGCTCTGGCTGTGATCCTTCATCTCAAGATCCATGTCTCCCCCCAGGCGTGTTTTTTGTAATGATGCCGAATATATGGAAGAAACGGGAGTGCCGACAAGCCCTGGAGCATGCCGCGATAAAAGCTTGTCCCCGCGAAGGTGGGGATGGAAGCCGGTTTATCGCAAAAAACATGCGAAAAGAAGAAGATGAGAGCTTTTTTTGAGTCCGTCGAAGACAAAAACGCTTCAGCAGGCTGCTGAAAAACGCCGAGGCCGTCATTGCGAGGAGCGGAGCGACGCGGCAATCCAGATAAAAACTCCGCCACTAGAGCAATTCCAGCGAAAGCATGCCCCCGCGAAGGCGGGGGTGGGAACCGGTTTCGCGTCCGGAATTGTGTAAAAACAAAGAGATAGAGCGGTTCAGATAACTCAATCTTCAGTGGAAACGCTCTATCCGCAGAGGTGGTAAAAAGCGGAAGCAAAAAGTGGAAGACAGTCTGGATTGCTTCCCGCCACGCTTCGCTCGCGGTCGCAATGAAGGGGACAGGAACCGCCTTTTCAACAGCCAGTTAGAGCATTTTGCTTTTAGACGGAATCGATAGACTTTCTCAAAAGAAAGACTGGATTCCCGCTCGCGGCTCCGCATCACGATGCTTCGCCGCGTCGGGAATGACACGGGGTGGCTTCACCTGTCATTCCCGACGCCTCGAAGAGGCGAGCGGGAATCCATTTTACAACAGGGGTAACGCAATGGTTTGAGGCAGCGTTGCTTCCGTCAAAAACCGTCATGCTCTAGATGTGAGCATTTTGTGATTAGAGCAATTCCAGCGAAAGCATGCCCCCGCGAAGGGGGGGGTGGGAACCGGTTTCGCGTCCGGAATTGCGTCAAAACGTGAGAGTAGAGCGTTTCTGGTGACTCGATCTTTGCCTGAAACGTCTGGCATCAATCAAATCTGCGGTTCATGGTTTCAAAAAGATGGCGCGGCCATGAAAGACATATTGTCGCACCTTGATGCGGCGAAATCCCGTTGCTGGCCTCGATGCTCGCGCCTGAGCGTTCGATGAGAATACGGGCAATGAACAGGCCCAGCCCCATGCCGCTGCGCGCGGGAATATCGTCATCCAGCCCGAAATTCAACGGGCGCGAGGTGAGATAAGGCTCACCGAACCGGGCCAGAATCACGTCGGGCAGGCCGGGGCCGTCATCGCTGATGGTGACATCGAGCCGGGTTTTGCTCCATTCAATGGCGATATATGCTTCGGAACTGGCAAATTCGACCGCATTATGGATGAGGTTGCCAATACCGTAAATCAGCGCCGGGTTGTGCTTGGCGCGCGGCTCATCGCCCTCCCCCTTGCGGGATATCCTGATGGGAATACCCTGATCGCGGCAACGCGCGGTGGCTTCCTCGATCATGTCGGAGATCGCAAGGTCGCCGGGAATATCCCCCAGTTCTGCACCAAGCACCGAAATTTCAGCCAGAATCGCGCGGCAGCGCTCGGATTGTGCCTTGATCAGGTCAAGATCGTCCCGCAAGACGGGGGGTATGCGGGTGTCCCGCAGCAACTCGCTCACCACCACCGCGATCGTGCCGAGCGGGGTTCCCAGTTCATGGGCGGCGGCGGCGGCAAGCCCGTCAATCTGCGTGAGATGGCGCTCGCGCGCGAGAACCAGCTCCATTGCCGCCAGCGCATCCGCGCGCAGGCGCATGTCGGAGGCCATGCGCCACGAATAAAGCCCGATGAAAACAATGCCGAACTGCAAGGCCAGCCATAAGGAAAGCCGGATTTCCGGGGAGCCGGGTGTGGCGGAGCCATAGCCCGGAACGATGGTGATGATGCTCGCCCCCGCCATGGCGATCAAACCCAGCGCAACCGTGCGGTGCGGGTGCAGGGCGGTTGCCGAAATCAGCACCGGCGCAAGAAACAAAATCGAAAACGGGTTCGATATGCCGCCCACAAGATAAAGAAGACCGGAAACCTGAACGACATCCGCCGCGAGCAGCGCAAAGGCCGCCTCTTCCTCAACCCGCAGGATGGCCTTGACGCGAAAACCGAGAATGAGGTTGAACCCCACCGCAACCCCGAGCACCATCACGATACCCGCCCAGGGCACGGCAAGGCCCAGCGCGCTCCACGCCACCAGAACGGCAAGCCCCTGGCCGATCAGGCTGAACCAGCGCAGCTTGAGCAGCGTTTCAAGCCGCAGGCGGCGATCATCGCGCAGGGTTTTGATGAGTGCCATGGAACCCGTTTAAAGCAACGCAGCCAAAAGGGAAACCCGGCGATGCTGCATTGCAACAAAACCGGTTGCCGAAACCGGTCGCAGGGCTTAAACAGGCTTTCACCGGTCTATGCTATCGGTCATCTGACAGAAGTCGGATTGGACATCGAGCGCCACGCTGGCATGATGGTTTGAGACAATGACAGGCCTTGCGGCAATGCTGCCCCGGAGATGAGTTCGCAATGAAAAAGAACGGTTATCTTTTCTTCGAGGCGGCCCATGCCGTGCTTGGCCCGGCTCGTGCAGCAAGCGACGCGATGCGGCTTTTCTACAAGAACCCGATGAACCCTCTGGCCCATACCGCTTATGGCCGCTCGGTTTCAGCGGCCTGCGAATTGTTCGAGCGCACGACCCGCCGCTACGGCAAGCCGCATTTCCACCTGCCGCAAACCGAGGTGAATGGCAGAAAGGTGGATATCATCGAGCGCATCGTCTGGCATGCGCCGTTCTGCAACCTCATCCATTTTGACCGTGCAATGCCAGCCGGGCATGCCCCGCAGCAGAAGCTTCTGATCGTCGCGCCGATGTCGGGGCATTTTGCGACCCTGCTGCGTGGCACGGTGGAGGCGTTTCTGCCCAGCCACGAAGTCTATATCACCGATTGGGTGGATGCCCGGCTCGTGCCCTTGAGCCAGGGCAGTTTCGACCTCGATGATTACATCGATTACGTCAAGGCGATGATCACCGAACTGGGGCCGGATGTGCATGTTCTCGCGGTCTGCCAGCCCGCCGTGCCGGTCATCGCCGCCATCGCGCGGCTGGAGGCGGAGGATTCCCCCGCCATTCCCCGCTCGATGATTTTGATGGGCGGACCGATCGACACGCGCGAAAGCCCGACAGAGGTGAACAGGCTCGCGCAGAAACGCGGCATGGAATGGTTCAGGAGCAATTGCATTTCGCGCGTTCCCTTCCCGCATCCGGGGGTGATGCGCGAGGTTTACCCCGGCTATCTCCAGCTTTCCGGCTTCATGGCGATGAATATCGACCGGCACATGACCGCGCATTGGGACATGTTCAACCACCTCGTCACGAATGATGGCGATTCAGCCGAAAAACACCGCGATTTTTATGATGAATACATGGCGGTGATGGATCTGACGGCGGAATTCTACCTGCAGACGGTGGATACCGTGTTCGTGCGCCATGCCTTGCCGAAGGGCGAGATGATGCATCGCGGCCTGCCGGTTGACCTTGGCGCCATCACCCGCTGCGCCCTGATGACGGTTGAGGGCGAGAAGGATGATATTTCCGGCGTCGGCCAGACCAGGGCGACGCATGCCTTGTGTAAAAACCTCGCCGGGGACAAGCAGCTCTACCATCTCCAGAAGGATGTGGGGCATTACGGCGTTTTCAACGGCTCGCGCTTCCGGCGTGACATTGCTCCCGCCATCGTCGCTTTCACGCAAAAGCATGGCGGTGCATCGGGCACAGCACAACCCGCCGCGCCGGAACCGGGCAAGAAGCCAGCGCTGCGCACGAAGCGCGTTTCTGCATGAGCTGCGCTTTCGCCTTTCATGCAGCCCCGCTATGATGAAACGAATCATCGGGATGCGATAAGGCAGGCCTGTGCTGGATTTTCTGAAACCCCTGATCGCGGCCCCGTCATCGGCACCACGCACCAGCCTCGATGGCACAAGGCTGGTGCTGGACGGCGGCATTACCCCCATTCCGGTTGATATCCGCGTCAATCCACGGGCGCGGCGCATGGTGTTGCGGATTGACCGGCGCAGCGGTGCGGCCGCGCTCACCCTGCCGCGCGGCATTGGCCGGGTGCGGGCGGAACGGTTCCTGACCGCGCATATCGGCTGGCTGGAGGCGCGGCTCAAAGCTTTGCCGCAGCGCATCCCCTTCGCCCCCGGTGCGCTCGTGCCCCTGCGCGGCGTGCCGCACCGGCTCGTTCATCGCGCGCCGTTTCGCGGGGTAACGCGCGCCGTTATGGAGGAGGGCGAAGCGCGTCTCATCATCCATGGTGATGAGGCCCAAATGGAGGCGCGGGTTCTGCGCTTCCTGAAGCAGGAGGCTCTGGCGGATCTCACCCGCGCCGCCGCGCATCATGCGGGTAAACTCGGTGTGACCTATAGCCGCATCAGCGTGAAGGACACGCGCAGCCGCTGGGGCTCGTGCTCGTCGCGCGGGGATTTGTCGTTTTCCTGGCGGCTCATCCTCGCGCCGCCCTTCATTCTCGAATATCTTGTCGTGCATGAACTGGCGCATCGGCTGGAAATGAACCATTCGTCGCGCTACTGGCGGCATGTTGCGGCGATCATGCCGGATTTCGAATGCGCGGAAGCCTGGCTCAGGCGCGAGGGTTGCGTGCTGCATCATTATGGATAGGATGGCATGTGCCCCGGGTTTTGAAAGCGGATACGCTCGCGTTCACTGCGCTGCTTGCAACGCTCACCGCGCTTGGCCCGCTTTCCACCGACATGTATCTGCCCTCCCTGCCTTCGATCGGCGCGCATTTCTCCGCATCGAGCGGAGAGGCACAGCTGACCCTCTCGGCCTATCTCTTCGGTTTTGCAGCAGGCCTGCCGGTTTATGGCCCGCTTTCAGACCGCAGGGGCCGGAAAAACGTGATGCTGGTGGGGCTTGTTCTTTACGGCATCGCCAATGCGCTCGCGGCTGCTGCGCCCAGTCTGAACCTTCTCATCCTCGCCCGGTTATTGCAGGGTTTTGGCGCTGCGGGGCCGCTGGTGGTGGCACGCTCCATCGTGCGGGACCTTTATGACGGGCGGCGCGCGGCGCAGGAGCTTGCCCGCATGGGGGCCATCATGGGAGTGGTGCCTGCGCTTGCGCCCCTGCTGGGTGCAGCGCTGGAATTGAGCCTCGGCTGGCGCTCGAATTTTGCAGCGTCAGCGCTGCTCGTGGTGCTGCTGGCTGCGGTGGCGATCCAGCGCCTGCCGGAAACGCTGAAAACCCCGCTTGAAACACCGTTTTCGATCATCGCCATCGTCAGGGGGTTCAGAAGCCTGATCACGGATAGGCGGTTCCTCCCCTATGCCATGATGTCGGGTGCGAGCTATTCCGGGCTTTTTGCCTATATTTCCGGCTCAAGCTTTGTGTTCCAGAAGCATTTCGGCTTCAGCCCGCTGCAATTTGCCCTGAGCTTCGTTGTCATGGTGTGCGGATTTCTGGGCGGCAGTTTCATCGCGCAGCGCCTTGCCATGACGCGGGACGGGCGGCAGCTTCTGATGGTGGGAGCGGTTTTGCAAAGCCTTGGCGGCGGCGTGATGGTGCTGGCCGTTCTTGCTGCGCCAGAGGTTCCGGCAAGCCTGTTCCTGCCGGTGATGCTGTATTCGGCCGGGGTGGGCTTTTCCCTGCCGCAAAGCATGGCGGGGGCGATGATGCCCTTCCCGGACAGCGCGGGCAGCGCTTCATCGCTTGTCAGCATCATCCAGATGGGGTCGGCGGCGATCATCGGCGCGGGGGTCGGCGCCTTGATTGATCATGGCCCCCCTGTTCTTGCGGCAGCGATCGGCCTTTGCGGCTTTTGCAGCCTGGTGATTGCCGGGGTTCTGGTCTGGATGAGACCATCCTAGAGCATTTTCAAGCGAAGACCGAGTCACCAGTAACGCTCTATCTCCTTGTTTTTACGCAATTCCGGACGCGAAACCGGTTCCCACTTTCGCTGGAAATGCTCCAAAGCATTTTCAGGCGAAGCATGCCTCATCGGCACATGCTCCCTATCACCATCTGATTTGCTCGATCTCGTGGAAATCAATGCGCGAGCCATCCGTATTGACGAGATAGCCTTCGGAATCGTTCGAGACCGTCATGAGTTCGTCAGCAATCGACTGGATGGAGCCGGTGGTGAGAACGAGGGTCCAATCGCCGGGGATCGCGCCTGCTGACGTATAAGAGGCACCGGTGCCGTTCAGAAGCTCAATCGCATCCACCCAGCCGCCACCGGCGCCACCCCAGGCTTGATCCTGCCCGTGACCAACCCCGAACAGGATTGTGTCGCTGCCTGTGCCTCCAATGCTCGTATCATTCCCCGCCCCGCCGGCGAGAACGTTATCCCCGGTATTCCCCGTCAAAATATCATTATAAGCCGAGCCGACGAGATTCTCGATGCTCACGAGAGTATCAGAGCCCGAGCCACCGGTATTCTGCCCTGTTGTGATCGCAAGGTTGACCGTAACAGCCGAACCCGCATCCGCATAAGTGGCGGTATCCGTGCCTGCGCCGCCATTGAGCACGTCGCTGCCTGCCCCGCCATTGAGCGTATCATTCCCCGCCCCGCCATAAAGCAGATCATTGCCATCCCCGCCGGTCAGGGTATCCGCCCCGCCCTGCTGGCTGGAATACATGCGTATCCCCGTGAAGACGAAGCTCGTTCCGTTATTTTGAGCAATTGGCTCCTTGATGGTGAGGACATCATTGCCGGACCCCGTGCCCGTGACATTGACATAAACCGGGGCAGCGCCGCTGCTGGCCACCGTCTGCACCAGAACATTGTTCCAGTAGACCTCGAAATTCCCGTTCGTGGTCGGCATCTCGAAGGCGATGGTGTAGCCCTCCCCCGCATTGGTCTGAATGCCGGATTGCTGGAGCGTGTCGGCAACATTGACGTAATCAAGCTGGATGGCGCGGCCCGTAACGCCTGAATAATTATCCCAGACTTCAAGGGCGGTATCCCCCGTGTTGGACCAGGCATTGGATACGCTGTTTGTAACGGCCAGCCATGTATTGGCGGTGAAGGGCAGGGCAAGGAAATCACCATCCCTGATGAGGGTCTGATCCCCCATGATGATGTCATTTCCCGCCCCACCGGCGATGATGTTGTCCCACGCATTGCCCGCCAGCGTATCGTTATAGGCCGAACCGGTGAGATTCTCGATATTGGTGAGGGTATCCGTACCCGCGCCATAGGTATTCTGCGCCGTGGTGGTGGCAAGCTCGACGCTGACAAGAGCCGTCGCATCCGCATAGGAGGCGGTGTCAACATCTGCGCCACCGTCGATCACGTCATTCCCCGCCCCGCCGGTGAAAAGATCATTGCCCGCACCACCCGTCAGGGTGTCATTTCCGTCCCCCCCGCTCAGCGTGTCATTGCCCGCGCCGGCATTGATTATATCATGACCGGCATTGCCGATGAGGATGTTATCCCCCCCATCACCGGTCAGCGTATCATTATTGGCCGAACCGGTGAGATTCTCGATACTGATGAGGGTATCCGTTCCCGCCCCGCCGGTATTCTGCGCAATGGCGATAGTGAGGTTGACGGTGACGGCAGAGGCTGCATCGGCATAGTTTGCGGTATCAATGCCCGTTCCACCATCGAGCATGTCATCCCCCAACCCGCCGGTAAAGGTGTTGTCGCCCGCATTGCCTGTCAGCGTATCATTATAGGCCGAACCGATGATATTCTCGATGCTGATGAGGGTATCCGTCCCCCCGCCCCCCGTATCCTGCACGGAACTCCCCGCAAGAGTGATGGTAACGGCGGAGGTTGCATCCGCATAGCCCGCAGTATCCGAACCCGCACCACCATCGAGGATGTCATTCCCCAGCCCGCCGATCAGCGTATCATCCCCCAACCCGCCGGAAAGCGTGTCATCCCCCGCAGATGCGCGGGAAAAGGTGGGCGAGAGAAAATAGGTGTTATCAGCGCCGTTTGCGCCACTCGTTCCGGGATCGGTTTGCAGTGTGAGCACCTGCCCGCCCGTCACATCGATGGTGACAGTCTGGATGCCGTTGCCCTTCGTGAGGTTTGGTGTGACGTGTTTTTGCACACCATCAACCAGAATATAAAACCCGGCGCCTGTTGATGAGGAATTGTTGTTCCACAAGCCGGTGGTGAATTGCGTCATCCCGGCGGGGATGGTGAAGGTCATCACCGTTGGCGTGCTGGTGGTGTAGGGGTGAAGATAGATGGAATTGGTATATGTCACCCCATTGACAGCCAGGGGGGTGAAAAACGAGATATTGGCATAAGCGCCTGATTCACTCAGCAGATAATCAGGCGTCAGCGCCGTTGTTTCCGCGCTGGAATCGATCACGTTGTTCAGCTCATTCCCCGTGCCGGTAAAATTGCCGGTGCCGGAGAAAACGAGGTTTTCAACATTCGCGCCGAGGGTAGAAGCCTGAAACGCGGTGACAATGGTATCCGTGCCTTCGCCCGCATTTTCAATCACCGTATCAAGCGCAGAATCGACATAATAGATGTCATCCCCCGCCCCGCCGCGCATCTGGTCGTTCCCCGCGCCCCCGACGAGGTAATCATCCCCGATACCACCATCGAGCGCGTCATTCCCCGCGCCCCCCATCAGGGTATCATTGCCGGAACCACCAACCAGAGTATCCGCGCCAGCCCCCCCGAAGAGGGTATCAACCCCCACCTCCCCGTTGAGGAAATCATGGCCATCCTCGCCATAAAGAATATCGTTTCCATCCCCGCCGGAGAGGATGTCCTCCCCCGCGCCACCTTTGACGAGATCATCCCCCGAGCCTGAGGCAATGGAATCATTCCCCGCCGTGACGGTATAGGTGTCGCTGCCCGTGCCGCCGCGCGTATAGGATGTTGTGGTGCCAGGTGCGTTTTCACGCAGGACGACGTTGTCAATACCCCAGCCTTCTCCACCCCATGCAATGTTATGTTTGGATCCCATCCCCAGTTTGAAGGATGTCGCGGATGAATTGAGCGTCAAGGTGTAGGTATATCGTGCATCAACCGTCGCATCATGGCCCATATCGTAATGGGTGCCGTTATCATCCGATACGGATTCAGTGTAAGTCGAAGCCCCATTATACCACGAATAGCTTTGGTTTATAACCTGTTGATCATTCAGAAATACATTGAGGAAATCTCCACCAGGATCCCAGCCGCCGAGGCGGATGAAGGTGAAGCTGATGGTCACACTCGCCTGCGCGCCGGAAAGGGAATAGGTATTATCGATGGATTGAACCCCGCTTCCACTTTGATTCAACGTGACTTCGGTTGTATTTGTGATGAATGAGCCAAGTTCAGCGCCCTGGTTGCTGACAACGGATGTGTTGTTCCACCCCGTGGCAAGGCCATTGTTGAACGTGTCGCTCCGCAGGGAATTGACGAGCATGTCCCGTGTATAATCTCCATCCGAAAACCGCAGGGTTTCGACATCTGAGACGATGTCCGTGCCATCCCGGTTGGCCGTCAGATCCGCCACCTGATAACTCGAGGTCGCGGCGTTCCATGTCACCTGATATTGTGAGCGCAGCCCGGAGAAAAGGGCGACATCACTCCCCGCCCCGCCATTGAGCGTATCATTTCCCCCGCCGCCGCCAAGAATGTTGTTCTCCGCATCTCCTGTCAGCGTGTCATCATAAGCAGAACCGGTGATGGTCTCGATATTCGTGAGCGTGTCGATCCCCGCCCCGCCGGTATTCTGCGCCGTGGTCAGGCCGAGGTTGACGGTGACGGCAGCGCCCGCATCCGCATAATTCGCCGTATCCGTGCCCGCGCCGCCATCGAGACTGTCATTCCCCGCTCCGCCAGTGAGCACGTCATTCCCTGCCCCGCCGAGAAGCGTATTATCGGCGGCATTGCCGGTCAGCGTGTCATCATAAGCAGAACCGGTGATGGTCTCGATATTCGTGAGCGTATCCGTCCCCGCCCCGCCGGTATCCTGCGCCGTGGTCAGGCTGAGATTGACGGTGACGGCAGCAGCCGCATCCGCGTAGCTCGCAATATCCGTGCCCGCCCCGCCATCGAGACTGTCATTCCCCGCCCCGCCAGTGAGCACATCATTCCCCGCCCCGCCGAGAAGCCTATTATCGGCGGCATTGCCGGTGAAAATGTCATCATAAGCGGAACCGGTGATGGTCTCGATATTCGTAAGGGTATCCGTCCCCGCCCCGCCGGTATTCTGCGCCGTGGTCAGGCTGAGATTGACGGTGACGGCAGCAGCCGCATCCGCATAACTCGCCGTATCCGTGCCCGCCCCGCCATCAAGACTGTCATTCCCCGAGCCGCCAATCAGCGTGTCATTCCCCGCCCCGCCGAGAAGCGTATTATCAGCGGCATTGCCGGTGAGCGTATCATCATAAGCGGAACCGGTGATATTCTCGATATTCGTGAGGGTATCCGTCCCCGCCCCGCCGGTATTCTGCGCCGTTGCAAGCGCAAGATTGATGGTGACGGCGGCGGCCGCATCGGCATAACTCGCCGTATCCGTGCCCTCCCCGCCATCAAGCACATCATCCCCCGCCCCGCCGGTGAGAATGTTGTTCCCCGCATCTCCTGTCAGCCTATCATCATAAGCGGAACCGGTGATGTTCTCGATATTCGTGAGCGTGTCGATCCCCGCCCCGCCGGTATCCTGCGCCGTGGTCAGGCCAAGGTTGACGGTGACGGCAGCAGCCGCATCCGCATAATTCGCCGTATCCGTGCCCGCGCCCCCGCTCAGCGTATTATCGGCGGCATTGCCGGTGAGGATGTCATCATAAGCAGAACCGGTGATGTTCTCGATATTCGTGAGGGTATCGATTCCCGCCCCGCCGGTATCCTGCGCCGTGGTCAGGCCAAGGTTGACGGTGACGGCAGCAGCCGCATCGGCATAACTTGCAATATCCGTGCCCGCCCCACCATCGAGACTGTCATTCCCCGCCCCGCCATTGAGCACATCATTCCCCGCACCACCGCTCAGCGTATTATCGGCGGCATTGCCGGTCAGCGTATCATCATAAGCAGAACCGGTGATGTTCTCGATACTTACCAACGTATCCGTCCCCGCCCCGCCGGTATTCTGCGCCGTGGTCAGGTTAAGATTGACGGTGACGGCGGCGCCCGCATCGGCATAATTCGCAATATCCGTGCCCGCGCCACCATCGAGACTGTCATTCCCCGAGCCGCCATTGAGCGTATCATTCCCCGATCCACCCGTGAGGATGTCATTCCCCGCATTCCCGTTCAGGATATTGTCATTCGCATCCCCCGTCAGGGTATCGCTGGCAAGACTGCCTTCAACATTTGCAAAATTGCTGATGGTGTCTCCCGCGGCCTGGCCGCCAGAGGCGGAAAGCGTCTCCAGATTGATATTTACACCGGCAACAACTCCGGATGTCAGGTAGAAATTGTCAATATTTCCTGTAAAAACAGCATTCTGTGATTCAATCGCAATATATGAATTTTTGGCGACAAAACTTCCGGTTAAATAACCGCTCCCGTTCGGCAGCACAGAACTTGTGTAAACGACATTGGTCTGATTGACATTACTATTTGTTATGCGCAATAGCTGACCAGTTGCCTTATCATAATTGACGAAAAATGTGTAGGTCTGCCCGACGACGAGGCCTGCATTCTGCCAGATGATCTGCCCCGCATTGGTCGCATTGGCCTTGCCGTCGGCGATGGTTGTGGCCCCAACCTTCGTCCAGCCCGTATCCGTATCGAATGTCGCGTTGGTAACAAGATTATTCGTAAGATAACTGAGCGTATTGACGCCCGTTCCACCATTGAGAACATCCGCCCCCGCGCCGCCGTTCAATGTGTCATTCCCCGCACCGCCGTTAAGAACATTGTTCCCCGTATTACCGGTGAGGATGTCATCATAAGCGGAACCGGTGATGCCCTCGATATTCTTGAGGGTATCCGTCCCCGCGCCGCCGGTATTCTGTGCTGTAGTAAGGCCAAGATTGACGGTGACGGCGGATGCAGCATAAGCATAGCTCATGACATCGACCCCGATACCTCCATCAATAATGTCATCCGTATCATTTCCGATAATCAGATCGTCTCCCTTAAAAGCATTGACAATTGTCAGATTCGCTCCCATCCGAATTACGTCTGAATATTCACTTGCACTCAATTTTTCGACATTAATAAATGTATCCCCGGCAGCAATCCCTGTGCTGTTGCTGGAATCAATAAAATCTATGGTCAAGCCCTGATTTGAGCTGTAATAGGAAACAAGATCAACCCCATCACCCCCATCGATGACATCGGCACCGCTCTCGCCGCGCAGAATATCATCACCTGCACCACCCTTCAGCGTGTCATTGCCATCCCCCCCATTGAGCGTATCATTCCCCGCACCGCCGAGAAGCATGTCATTCCCGCCCGTGCCTGTGATATTGTCATCCCCCGCCCCGCCATCAATCGAAAGTTCCGTAACCCCCGTATCGCTGAAAACGTCATTTCCATCTGACAAAACCAGCGCCTCCGCCCGATCATTGACACTGACCGTATAACCTTGGCTGCTGCTCGAACCATCGGCGGAAGTGGCCAGAACCGTGATCGTGTGTTTCGTCGCCGCCTCGTAATTGAGCATGCTGCCATCCGCGACCGTCACCACCCCCGTGGCGGCATCGATCGTAAACCGCCCGCCCGCATTATTCGTGAGGCTGTAGGTGACGGCATTGTTGCTGCCATCCGCGTCCGTGGCGAACGCCGTAACGCCCACAAGCGTGCCGGTTACCGCGTTCTCCGCCACACCATTGGCATTGGCGTTGGTGTCGCTGATCGCGCTGAGCGCAAACTCATTCGCATCATCAAGCGCAATCGTATATATCTGCGTGGAGGAGGAACCATCGGCGGAAGTGGCCAGAACCGTGATCGTGTGTTTCGTCGCCGCCTCGTAATTGAGCGTGCTGCCATCCGCGACCGTCACCACCCCCGTGGCGGCATCGATCGTAAACCGCCCGCCCGCATTATTCGTGAGGCTGTAGGTGACGGCATTGTTGCTGCCATCGCCATCTGACGCAAACGCCGTGACGCCCACAAGCGTGCCCGCCGCCGCGTTCTCGCTCACGCTGTTCGTGCTGGAATTGCTATCCGTGACGGGTGAAACCGGGACCATGTTTACACTGTCTGCGTTTACACTGTCTGGCTCCGCAGCTTCCTGCACATTCTTCGCGCCTGCAACGGCCTTGGGAGCCGGCACCGCAGAGAGCCTGACACGTTCTGCACCCGGGATAGTCAATTCCGGCAATGGCATGGCCGGCGCGATGGTCTCGCTCTGCGGTTGAACGAAGGCACGTTCCGGCGCAGGAAAACCGTTGCTCAAGGCTGGATTTTGCAACATCTGGCCGTGCGGCAAAACCTCGGACGGCAATGACTGCACGGCAGGCAAACTCCGCGTTACACCAGCCAATGGTATCGCCAGGGCTTCTGGCGGCGCGCTGCTTGCGAATGAATGGCCTGATGACGGCAAAATGAGGCCTGAGACAAGCGCGGGCACCTCATAACCGGGGGCCTCGACTTGCGTTGCCACAATCTGGGCAAGATAGGGGTCATGCCTTTGCCGGTCTTCCGAGGCAGTTATGTCCGTTTTCGCATCGGCGAACGTGGCTTCGTCACCCCTGGACGCCTCATCCTGCTGTTCGCTTTTCAGCATGGCGAGCAGAAGCGCATCTGCGGATGGGATGGAGGTTTGGGGCATGGCAATCACCGCTTCAGGTTGCTATGAATCCATAAATACAACCAAAAGATGATTTACGCGGTTAACAAACCCTCACCCCTGCATCAGGCAGCCAAATACCCGATAAGAGCGTAAGCGAGCGGTAAAAAAACCGCTTCAACTGCGCAGGAGCACGGTTTTGATTCTGACAAAACCGTGCTCTCGCTCTAGAGCATTTTGCGATTAAGTGGAAGCCGGTTAATCGAAACAAAATGCGATAAAACAATAAGATAGAGCGCGTTTTTGATTCCATCAAAAACAAAAGCGCTCTATGTTTTGTCGCATGTTGTCCCGCAAAACCGTGGCCATTTTTGTGCAGGATCAGCGCTGTGGCAGGAGGCTTGCCGCAAGCCTTTTCGCCTGTGGCGAAGGGCGCGCATGAAGCCCTTGCGCATGGGCTTCATGGATCGCCGCCAGGGCCGCTTCAGCCATGCTCGCCACGCAATCGATCACCGGTAAGGGCGAAAGCGGGGCGAGCCGTGCTGCAAGCCCGGCAAGCCCGGCCCCACCGAGAATGACGCGCGCCGCACCATCATCCGCGCAAGCGGCGATGGCCGAGACAAGATGCGGCATGCCTGCTTCCGGGTTCTGCGCGATCTCCCCGCCCGAAAGCGTGGTGGTGCGGATGGAGGCGAGGCGTTCTGAAAGCCCAAGGCCCGCCACGAATTCACCCAGCATCTCCTGCCAGCCATGCCCGCCGGTGACGATGGAAAACCGCCCCGCTTCACGCGCGGCAGCACAGCAGGCGGCTTCCGCCATGCCGATAACCGGAACCGCTGCAACCTCGCGCAGGGCAAGAAGCGCCGGGTCGCCGAAACAGGCGAGGAGGACAGCGTCATAAGGCGTCTCGGCGTGGCGGATCAGGCAATCAAGCGCGGCATGCCCGCCAATCGCGTAAGTCGCGCGGCTTGCGATGTAAGGCGCACCGAACGCCCCTGTTGCCGCTTCAAGCTGCGTTCCTTCCGGCAGGAACCGCAACAGTGCGCTTGCCACCTGCGCTGTGATGGCGGAGCTGGTATTGGGGTTGATGCAGAGAAGGCGGGGTGCTGATAACACGGGATGATCCGATAAATGAGAATAAAAGAACAGGATAAGCCAAGGAGAAGATTTTGATAGGGGTTGGATTTTTTGCGCCTTGCGCCTTAAACAAGAATATGCAGCATTTTTCAATAAAAGGCCCTTTTATGCAAACAAAACGCGATATCGGCATGAAGACGCGGCGCGCGGTTCTGGGTGATGCGCATGTTGACCGCGCGGAGGCCGCTAAAACCACCTTTGATGCGGAATTTCAGGCCTTCATCACCGAGGGGGCTTGGGGCACGCTCTGGGCGAGCGCGGCGATCACGAGGCGCGAACGTTCGATGATCACCATCGCGCTGCTTGCCGCGCTCGGCCATCATGAGGAGGTGGCGATGCATATCCGCGCCACGCGCAACACCGGCGCAAGTTTGAGCGATATCAAGGAAGCGCTTCTCCATGTCGCGGTTTATGCCGGGGTGCCCGCCGCCAATGCCGCCTTCAAAATCGCCAAGGCCACCTATGCCGAGATGGAGCAGGCGGGAGCGGTGAAAGAGAGTTGACAAGCGCCCTGCCGCGCGCGCTTTTTTGACAAACGACAATAAACCAAACGATAATAAACAAGGGAACGCCTCATGCGCCTCATAAATCCTGCGGCAGAGCCTTCCGCCCCCCTCGCCGATTTTACGCGGCGCGACCGGTCATGGCACCCGCCCGCCTATACGCCGGGCTATAAAACCAGCGTTTTGCGCTCCCCGCGCGCGGCGCTCCTTTCGCTCGACCAGGGGCCGGGGGAGAAGACAGGGCCGGTCTTTTCCCGCGCCATGCTGCATGAGGATGATAACGACCTCATCATCAATTATGCGCGCGCCATTGGTTCAAGCGAGGAAGCGATCGGCGAGCGTATCATCGTGCATGGCCGCGTTCTGGACGAGAATGGTCGCCCGGTTCCCAATACCTTGATCGAGGTCTGGCAGGCCAATGCGGGCGGGCGCTACCGGCACGTGAAGGACACTTATCGCGCGGCGCTTGACCCCAATTTCGGCGGCTGCGGGCGCTGCATGAGCGATGAGGAGGGGCGGTATTTTTTCCGCACCATCAAACCCGGCGCTTACCCATGGCCCAATCATGGCTCGGACTGGCGGCCCGCGCATATCCATTTCTCGATTTTCGGCGAGGCCTTCGCGCAGCGCCTGATCAGCCAGCTCTATTTCGAGGGCGACCCCTTGATCCCGCTCTGCCCCATCATCAACACGATCGCGGATCGGAATGCCATCAGCCAACTGGTCGCCCTGCTCGATATGGGCGAGATGCGACCCTTTGACTGCCTCGTCTATCGGTTTGATATCGTGCTGCGCGGGCGTCAGCAGACGTTTTTCGACAACAAGCCGGAGGGGATGTGATGCCGGTTCTCTATCGCAAGGAAACACCCTCGCAAACCGCAGGGCCTTACGTCCATATCGGCACCCTGCCCGCCATGGCGGGGCTTGCCATGCGCCAGAACGAGGTTCTGAGCGTGATCGACGCGCCGGGCGAGCGGATCACGCTTGAAGGGCTGATATTGGATGGCGCGGGCGCGCCTGTGCGTGATGCGATGGTGGAACTCTGGCAGGCCAATGCTACTGGCAAAGTGGGGGCCGACGGCCTCTGGGGCCGCGCGGGCTGCGAGAAGGAGAGCGGGTTTTTCCGCTTCGACACCGTGCGCCCCGGTGCTCTCCTCTGGCGGGAGGGGAGAATGCAGGCGCCGCATCTCAGCCTCCTGATCTTCGCGCGCGGCATCAATATCCACCTTCATACGCGAGTCTATTTCCCCGAGGATGCGGCAGCGCATGCGCATGACCCTGCCTTGACGCGCATCGAGCAGGCGGCGCGGCGCAAGACGCTTCTTGCGGAAAAGGTGCGGGACGGGCTTTATCGCTTCACTATCCACTTGCAGGGTGAAGGCGAGACCGTGTTTTTTGATATGTGAGGGTGAATGGCGGAATTTGTGCAGCTTTTCGAGGTTGGCCCGCGTGATGGCTTGCAGAATGAGGCGCGGCTGATCCCCACGGCGGAGAAGATCGCGTTCATCGATCAGCTTTCGCGCTGTGGTTTTGAAAAAATCGAGGTTGCGAGCTTCGTCAGCCCGAAATGGGTGCCGCAAATGGCCGATGGTGCCGAGGTTCTCGCCGGCATCACCCGCGCGCCGGATGTCACCTACGCCGCCCTCACCCCCAACCTCAAGGGCTATGAGGGCGCGCGCGCGGCAGGGGCGGATGAGGTCGCGATTTTCGCTTCCGCCTCCGAAGGGTTCAGCCAGAAGAATATCAACTGCTCGATTGACGAGAGCCTTGAGCGGTTTCTGCCCGTGATGGATGCTGCGAAGCGCGATGGCAGGCCGGTGCGCGGCTATGTCTCCTGCGTCATCGCCTGCCCTTATGATGGCGCAACAGCGCCGGGGAACGTGGCGGAAGTGGCGGAAAAGCTGTTCGAGATGGGCTGTTATGCTATCAGCCTTGGCGACACGATCGGCGCGGGCGAGGCGTATAAAATCCGCGCCTTGTTACGGGCGGTTGTGCAGGGGGTGCCCGCAAGCCGCCTCGCCGGGCATTTTCATGACACGGGCGGCAGGGCCATCGCCAATATCGGCGCGAGCCTTGAGATGGATATCCGCGTGTTCGATGCCGCGATTGGCGGGCTCGGCGGCTGCCCCTATGCGCCGGGCGCGAAGGGCAATGTGGATACGCTCGAAGTCGCGCGCTTCATCGAAGCCGAGGGTTTGCGCACAAGGCTCGATTTTGCGGCGCTCGAAGAAGCGGCGCGGCTTGCGCATCAGGTGCGAAAGGCCGCGCCATGAGCTACCGCGCCATCACGGTTTCGCATGACAAACGCGGGGTGGCGCGCATCACTCTGGCGCAGCCGGAGAAGCACAACGCGCTCTCCCCCACCATGATCACGGAATTGACCGAGGTTGCGGGCAGGCTGGGGGCCGACCCCGCCGTTCGTGTGGTGGTTCTCGCGGCGGAGGGCGCGACCTTCTGCGCGGGTGGCGATCTTGGCTGGATGCAGGCGCAGATGGCGGCCCCGCGCGCGCAGCGCCTTCATGAAGCAAGGCGGCTCGCGCAGATGTTGCAGGCGCTCAACACCTTGCCGAAACCCGTGATCGGGCGGGTGCAGGGCAATGCCTTTGGCGGCGGCGTGGGGCTGCTTGCGGTTTGTGATGTCGCGATTGGCGTGGAAGGCGCGCGCTTTGGCCTCACGGAGGTGCGGCTCGGGCTTATCCCCGCCACCATCAGCCCTTATGTTTTCGCCCGCATGGGCGAGGGCAAGGCGCGGCGCGTGTTTTTCTCAGGCAGACTGTTCGAGGCTGAGGAGGCGCAGGCGCTTGACCTTCTGGCAAAGGTTGTGCCGCTAGAGGCGCTGGAAAGCGCGGTGGAAGCCGAAATCAAGCCCTATCTGGCCGCAGCGCCCGACGCGCTTGCCGCGGCGAAAGCCCTCACCCGCGCTCTGGGGCCGCGTATCGATGAGGCTACAATCGAAGAGAGCATCACCCGCCTTGCCGATTGCTGGGAAAACCCGGAGGCGATGGAAGGGGTGGAGGCGTTTTTCGACAGGCGCAAGCCCGGCTGGGCATTGTAATATCAGAGGTTATGAACACGAGAGCATGATGTGTTTACATGGAATCACATCATGCTGTTATCTTATTGTTTTCGCATGTTTTTTGCGATAAACCGGCGTCCACCCCCGCCTTCGCGGGGGCATGCTTTAATCGCAGCACGCCCTAGAGCATTTTCCGATCAAGTGGTTGCCGGTTGATCGAAGAAAATGCGATAAAAACAAGAAGATAGAGCGGCTGACCTGATTCAATCAGGTCGGCCGCTCTAAGCTTCTGGCTGCGGCATGAGCGCCGCTGCGAACCGCCTGCTCGGCCGATGGCGTCGTCGAGGCCGATCTTTGAGATCGCGTCTATCTCGATCTGTGCGCTCCCGCGATGCTTACGATCACGAAACACAGTGGCGAAATCGCGTTCGGGGCAATGGAGGCCAGCCTTCAAATCGCATATGTCGGCGATACGATCGACTTCTAGAGCGTTTCCAGCGAAGATTGAGTCATACCAAAGGCCCCGGATGCTGACGCATGGGGCCTTTGAAGACCCTGAATTGATCAAATGCAGTCAATGGCTTGATAAATTCAGGACGGAATACCAAAGAGTCATTGTTAATGACCTCTGGTATAAGGCCATTGAAGAAAC
>Ga0209398_1000206_pt1 | contig 41634 bp, 24 predicted proteins | sample AshMeaBigSpring_FD_184125 | JGI IMG/M metagenome (GOLD analysis project Ga0209398, IMG submission 184125) | Groundwater microbial communities from Big Spring, Nevada to study Microbial Dark Matter (Phase II) - Ash Meadows Big Spring (SPAdes)... | ecosystem: Environmental > Aquatic > Deep...
CAGACCTGCACGCCCGCCGCGCCGTCCAGGAAGCCGAGCCGCAGGAAGTACGTTTGCAGGAAGCGCGCCGGGGCGACCAGCAGCATCCGCCACAGGCTGGGGCGGCGTCCCGCGCGGGCTCGGCCGTCGGCGGCCCACGTCGTGTAGCGGTGGAACTTCTGAAAGTACTGGTCGTAGCTCCGGTACGAATAGTGCCGCAAGCGGGCACGCAGCCGACCCACCCGTCCCGTGGCGATCTGGACCTCGGCATGATCGGTTTCACCGACGTAGCGCCCCAGGTCGCGGCGGAACAGGCGCAGCACCTTGTCATTGTTCCACCCGCTGTAGCGGATCGGATGGCCCAGGAAGTAGTTTTCGCGGAGGATCCAGTAACCGTCGCGTGGTCGCGGCAGGGCGAGCACCTGGCGGATTTCCGCCACCAGCAGTTCCGGCACGCGTTCGTCGGCGTCGACGATCAACACCCAGTCGTGGGCGGCCTGGGGGATCGCCCAGTTCTTGAAATCGCCCGAGTGGACATAGTCCCGCTCGATGATGCGGCACCGCGGGGTCTGGCGGACGATCTCGAGCGTGCCGTCGGTCGACCCGGAGTCGGCGATCAGAATCTCGTCGGCCAGCGGCGCCACCGAGTCGATACAGGCGCGGATGTGGTGGCGCTCGTTCTTGCAGGGAATCAGCACCGTCAGCTGGCGATCCATGGCACGTTTCCCAGTGAGCCTGTTCAGCTCGCGCGGCGCAGGCGCGGCGTCTCCTCCGCCGCCGCCAGCGGCCGGGCGGCGACGTCGGGCGGCGGTTCGCCGCGGCCGGCCAGCGAGGCGACGATCCGCGTGGTGGAGATGCCGTCGACGACGCCGGTGACGCACACCTGTCCGCCGTAGGCCTCCACCACCTCGTGTCCCACCACTTCGTGCGGCGCGTAGGTGCCGCCCTTGACCAGCACATCCGGGCGGATGGCATGCAGCAGGACGTGGGGCGTGTCCTCGTCAAACACGACGACGTGATCGACGCAGGCCAGGGCGGCCAGCATCGCGGCCCGGTCCTGCTGGCCGATCACGGGACGGGTCGGGCCCTTCAGCCGCCGCACGCTGGCATCGCTGTTGACGGCGACGATCAGCACGTCGCCCAGGGCCGCGGCCTCTTCCAGGTAGCTCACGTGACCGACATGCAGCAGGTCAAAGCAGCCGTTGGTCAGCACGACCCGTTTGCCGCGCGCCCGGTGCTCGGCGGCTTGCACCGCGGCCTGCTGGCGGCTGAGCCGCTTGCCGGCGCCCGGGCTGTTGGCGGAGAGCTGCGCGCGGACCTCCTCGCGGGTGATCACCGCCACGCCGTGCCGCGCGACCTCCAGCGCAGCCGCCACGTTCGCCAGTTTCACCGCGTCGGCCGGCGGAACACCGCCGCCCAGGCAGAGGCCGAGCATCGCCAGCACCATGTCGCCGGCGCCCGTGATGTCGTACACCGCCCGGGCTTCCGTGGGGAAGACCGCGCCCGACCCGTCGCGAAACACCAGCGCCATCCCGTCGGCGTCGAGCGTGATGACGGCCATTTGCAGGTCGAGATCATCACAAAGCTGTCGGCCGGCGGCCAGCACGTCCGCGCGTGAGACGAGCGGGCGGCCGACGGCCATTTGCGACTCCAGGCGGTTGGGCTTGATCGCGGTGACGCCGCGGTACCGTCCGAAGTCGCTGCCCCGGGCCGGGTCGACCAGCACCGGCACCCCGGCCGCGCGGGCCGCCTGGATGGCTGCCCGCAGCACGGCCGGCACACAGACCCCCTTGGCGTAGTCGGAGATCAGCAGCAGGTCCTGGTCGGCCACACGGGCGGTCAGGGCCGCACAGAGCTGCTCTTGCAAGGCCTGCCCGAGCGGCTGCGTGGCCTCGGTGTCGACTCGCAGGATCTGGCTGGGATGCCGCGCCGCGGCCCGCCCGACGAACCGCTCCTTTTGCGTCGTGGGTCGCGCCGCGTCGTCCCACACCAGGTCGCACGACACCCCGGCCGTTTCGAGCAGCTGGCGCAGTTCGCGGCCCGCGCCGTCGGCCCCCACCACCCCGGCACACGAGGTGCGAGCACCCAGCACGGATAGCATGTGACAGACATTGGCGGCACCGCCCAGCCGCGATTCGCGCCGGTCGGCGCGCAGCACCAACACCGGTGCCTCCTGGCTGACCCGCTCGGCGTTGCCCCAGGTGTAGCGGTCGAGGATCAGGTCGCCCAGCACCAGGATGCGCGGGGCTGCTAGCTGCCGCAGCAGTTCCGAGAGTCGCGTGCCTTCCATGGCCTCAGCCTTGCTTGTGACGACCGCGCGGAGGTCTTCGTTTTGGCGCAACCGTTCACGGGCCCGGGGTCTGGCTCATTTTTCGGCGGGCGGACGGCTGGTCGTCGTGCGACGCTGCCGCCGAAAAATGTGCCTGACCCCTTGGCGTGCACGGACGTCCACCCCGTGAACGGTTACGTTTTGGCGAGCGGTGGCCGGGCCAGCACTCGCGCGTCGGCTGTTTATAGTGCCGGCGGGCCGGTGGGCAAAGACAAGCTGGGAAAGCGTACGAGCCCCCCGAGTCCCGACGCTGGGAAAGCGTACCAGCCCCGCCGGATCGCGCCCGTCTCACGCCCCGCGGACCGCCGCGGCGTCCCGCAGCCGGCTGAGGCGGTCGAGCAGGGCCGGCTCGCCGCGGAGCACCTCCAGCCCGATCGCCAGGGCCCACAGCGGGCGGCCGCCCAGCTCCGCGCGGTTGATCTTGACCAGGTCCTTGCGGGTGCAGAGGACGGCCGCGATCGAGCCGGTTTGACGCACCCAATTCGCCAGGGCCGCGAGGTCCTCCGGCCCGTAGTCGTGGTGGTCGGGAAACTCGCGCCACGCGGCCAGATCGCAGCCGCAGGCCTGGAGCGTGCCGCGAAAGCCGTCGGGATTACCCAGGCCGCAGAAGGCCGCGACCGGCGCGCCCGCCAGCGATTGCCAGTCCTGCTGGCGGCCGTCGGCTGCCAGCAGGCGGCGCGGTCGCTGAGCGACCTCGACCCACTGCGCCGCAGGCGCCAGGCGGGCCGCGCGGTCCCGGATCTCTTCCCGCCGCGGGGTGGAAACCAGGTCCGCCCGCGACAGCACGACGACGTCGGCCCGCGCCAACCCGCTGGGCCGTTCCCGCAACAGACCACGCGGAAAGACATGTCCGTACCCGAACGGCTCGAGGGCATCCAGCAGGACGATGTCCAGGTCGCGGGCCAGCCGCCGGTGCTGGAAGGCGTCGTCTGCGACGATCAGCTGGCAGGCCCACCTGGCGATCGCCTCGCGCGCCGCGGCGACGCGGTCGGGGTTCTGCAGGTGCGGTACGTCCGGCAAGAGCTGCGCTAGCTCGAGCGCCTCGTCGTTCGGGCGTCCCGCCGCGGCCCGGTAGCCGCGGCTGACGATGGCTGCCCGCAGGCCCTGCTGCTGGAACCAGTCGGCCAGCCACGCCACCAGCGGCGTCTTGCCGGTGCCGCCCAGCGTCAGGTTGCCCACGCTGATCACGGGCACGGCGGCGCGCGTCGGCGCCGCCGCTCCCCGATCGTAGCGGTGATTGCGCCAGTCCACGACCAGCGCGTAGGGGATCTCGGCCGCCCGCAGCGCGGCCCGGGCCAGCGCGGCCCCCGCGCCGCGCCGACGTCCGCTGACGAGGGCCCGATAGTCGGCGGGGCGAATCAGCAACGGCGACGGCCCTCCCCGGGGGCGCTCAATCGGTGTACTTCTGCAGGGTCCTGAGCGCCTCGTCCAGCGTGTACTTGAGGTAGTTGTCCTGCGGCTTCTCGAGCGACATCAGCGCCACCTCGGCCGCCTTGCTGGTCTGGAAGAAGCTGGCCGCGCGGATCGCCTCCAGACGCACCAGGGGATGGTCGTCCGTCGCTTGGACGCGGAGCAACTCCAGCGGATCGTTCAGCCGGTCCCGCCAGACCCCCACCACCCGCGTGGCCGCGGCCCGGGCCCGGTGGTCCGGCGACCGCAGCACCCGCGCCAGCAGTTCCTGGTTGACCACGTTGTGCTGCTGGTACAGCCAGAGGGCCTCCAGCATCTGGTGCTCATAGTCCGGATCGCCGTGATCCAGCGAACTGGTCCACGTCGCCGCGGCGGCCAGCACCTGGTCGCTGTCCCGAGCACTCAACTCGATCCGGGCCCGGTACCGCACGCGGTCCTCGGGTTGCCGGAGGGCGTCCAGCAGTTTCTCGATCGGCTGGCCGGCGATCGGTACCGGCGTCAGCAGGGGACGGTCGGGGCAGGTAACCCGGTACACCCGTCCATGCGTCTTGTCGCGATGGGGGTCGCGAATATGGTGCTGCATGTGGCCGATGATCGGGTTCTGCCAGTCGGTGAAGTAGAGGGCCCCGTCCGGGCCGATCTCCAGGTCGACCGGGCGGAAGTTCTGATCGGTCGACTGCACGATCGGCGGGACCTCGGTCCCCTCAAAGCTGGCGCCCTTCTCGCTGAGCTTATACTGCAGGATGCCCTGGAAACCGATCACGTTGGCCACCAGCAGGTTGCCCTGGTTGGTCTCGGGAAAATGGCGGCTGGAGAGGATTTCGGTCGCCGGGCAGGGTCGCGTCCGCTTGCCGTACAGCTTCGGCGCGCCGCCATGCTTGTGCGGATAGTCGACGTGGCCCGTGAAGAGCGTCGCGTGATACGGTTCGGCCCCCGTGCCGTCGTGGATGAAGCCCTGCCCCCAGCGGTCATACACGTGGCCGTGCGGATTGGCGAAGCCGTAGGCCGCATACCGCTCCACCCGCCAGGTGCGCGGCTCGAAGCGCCACACGCAGCCGTCGGCATTCCGCACCGGCCCATACGGCGTCTCGATCTGGCTGCGATGGAAGACGCCCTCGCCGAAATAGAGCGCGCCGCCGGGGTCGAGCACGAAGCTGTTGGCGGTGTGGTGCGTATCGCCCGAGCTGATCCCGTGCAGCATCCGCACCCGTACGTCCGCCACGTCGTCCCCGTCGGTGTCCTTCAAGAAGAGGATGTCCGGGGCCATCGCCACGATGACCCCGCCGCCCCAGAACTCGAAGCCGGTGGGATTGTGCAACCGGTCGGCAAACACCTTACACTGGTCGGCCCGGCCATCGCCATTGCTGTCGATCAGGATCAACAGCTTGTCGTTCATCTCGTCCTTGGGCTTCCAGTGCGGATAACTGGGCCAGGCACAGACGAACAGCCGCCCCTGGGTGTCAAAGGCCATCTGCACCGGGTTGACCAGCTCCGGGAACTGCTCCTCCGAGGCGAACAGGTTGACCTGCATCCCCTCGGCCACCGTCATCTTGCCGATCGCTTCCTCGCCGCCGAGAAAGATGTGTTCGCCGTTGGGACCCGCTCCCTTCAGGTTCGTCTTGACCGGAATGAACGGCGGCGTGTTACTGTCGTCCACCTTCAGGTCCGATCCCCGCGCGACCGCCCAGATCCGCTGGTCGCGGTTGGCGGCCATCGCCTCCAGCACCTCCATCTCGCGCTGCATCACGTCGCGGTTGCTGATGCCCTCGGTGTACTTCAGCCCGGAGCGGCCGCCATGCACGTTGAACCCGTCGGTGGTCTGGTAGCGATGGAACCAGTAGAAGTTCTTGTCGACCACGGCCGCCCGGATTTTTTCCAGTTGCGACCGGTCGCTGGGGGCGGGGGAGCCGGGCAGCAGGGCCTGGACGATGATCTCGGCCACGACCCGGTTGCCCTCCTCGTTGAGGTGGATGCCGTTGATCGTCAGCGGCTGAGCGGCCTGGGCGTAGGCCGCGAGCGTTGGTGCGAAGAGGTCAACGAAGCGGACGTTCTCCGCCTGAGCCACCTCGGCCATCGCCGCGGTGAACTGCCGCAGCCGCTCGTTGTTCTCGCTGCCGTCGGGCAGGTTCCGGTTGGCCAGCTTTTCGTGGGCGATCGGCGAGAGCAGCACCAGCTCCGGGGGGCTCGTGCCGTTGTACTTCTGGCCGCGGATACCCTTGATGAGCTGGGACAGATTCTGCTTGAACCTCTCGATGCCCGGCTCGCCGGCGAACGACTCGTTGAAACCGAAAAAGGCAAATACGACGTCGGCCTGCGTGCGTTTCAGCCACTCGTCCTGGCTGCCGAACCCGGCCACGCGCAACTGGACGTCCAGCGCGTCCGCGGAGAAGCCCAGGTCGCGGACGACCAGTTCCAGGTCGGGGAAGCGGCTCTGCAGCAGTGTCTCCAGCCAGCCGTCATGCTGCATCCGTTCGGCCAGCGTGTTGCCGATGATGCTGATCCGTTGCCCCTTGGCAAACTTCAGCTCCGGGCCGGTCTCCGCGGCGCGGACGGCCGCCGACAGGCTGAGGCAAACGACGACCACCGCGGGCAAAATGCGTCGGATCATGGCGGGTCCTCTGGCAGGGGGATGTGTCGGCAAGGCTGGCACAACGGACAGGAAGTTCTCGCGTTCGTGGGCAGGGCCTGGGTCCCGTCGAGGGATCGTGCCCTGGTGGGGGCGATGCGGGTGGGAAGACCAAGGAGGGTTCGGCGGCCGGCGTGGACACCAGGTCGCCCGTCGTACCGCCGCGTCGGCCGGTTGTCTTCGTGCGCCGGCCCGCTGGGCAGGTCCCACCCAGCGTCGCGGGGTGAGCGGAGCTTAGTCTAGTCGCCGCCGCCGCGGAAATCAATCGGCAATCGTGCGGGGGTGGGTCGGCTTGCGTCCGGGGATTTCCCCTTCGCCGCGGCTTGCCGGCCAGAACGTACGGCGCCGCGCACGGGGGGGCGAAACGGGGTTCGTGTTTCCCTGAGGGCGAGGCCCCCGCCGAGCCGGTGCGTTGAGCCGGCTTTCGGCTCGGCGGGAGCCTCGCCCTCCCAAGCACGTGCCGCCTTGGTCAGCGCACGCCGGCGGATACGTAACCGTTCACGGGCCGGGGTCTGGTCCATTTTTCGGCCGATCAACTCGACCTCGCGGATACGCGCTGGCCGAAAACATGGACCTGACCCCCTGGAATCAGGGAAAATCTTCCAGCGGGTTGTGAACGGTCACGCGGATGCCTCGCACGGCAGATGTCCCGGCATCGCGCAAGGCCATTTCGGCACGTACCGCGTCGCGGTTGGGTACCACGGGTCAGAGCGTGAGCTACAATCGGTGAAAACCGTACGCCGCACGTGGTGCTCCATCCCCCAGAAGAAGTTGCCTTGCGTGATCCTGGGAGATCGTGATCCTGGGAGATACGGGATGAGCGAGCCAGAGTTGCACGATCTTGGGAGGGCGCGTGGGAGAGGGCGAGGCTCCCGCCGAGCCGAACGCCGGCTCAAGGTACCAGCTCGGCGGGAGCCTCGCCCTCCCGGAAACACGATACCCTAAGGCGCTGCACGACAATTACCTACCGGTTTTGTGGATCAGCCGCGGGGCGCTAGCCCGCGGTCTTTCGCGGATGAACCGCGGGCTAGCGCCCGGCGGCTGATGAGTGATTTCGGTAACTTATTGTTGAACAGCGCCTAACCAGCGGCACGTGTGGGTTGACCGTCACCGCGGAGAGGGCGCACCCGTGGACTTTGCCTGGTCCAGTTCGCAGCGCGAGTTGTTCGACGCGGTGGTCGCCTTTGCGCGGAAGGAGCTGGGCCGCGAGCTGATCCAGCGCGACGCGCAAGGCACGTTCGACCGCGAGGGATGGACGAAGTGCGGCCAGATGGGAATTCCGGGGCTGCCGGTGCCCGAGGAGTACGGCGGGGCCGGGCAGGACGCGCTGACCACGGTCGGCGCCCTGGAACACCTGGGCTACGCCTGTCGCGACAACGGACTGACCTTCTCGCTGAACGCCCATCTCTGGACGGCCGTCATGCCGCTGGTGGCGTTCGGGACCGAGGAGCAGAAGCGGAGGTTCCTGCCGGGGCTGGCCGACGGCCGGCTGATCGGCGGCAATGCGATGAGCGAGCCGCAGGCGGGCTCCGACGCCTACAGCCTGCGGACCACCGCCGTCCAGGACGGTGCGCATTACGTGCTGAACGGGAGCAAGATCTACGTGACGAACGGCCCGGTGGCCGACCTGCTGGTCGTCTTTGCGACGCTCGACCGGGCCCGCGGGGCGCCGGCCATTACCGCCTTCCTGGTGCAGCGCGACACGCCCGGGATGACGGTCGGCAGGAAGCTGGAAAAGATGGGGCTCCGCACCTCGCCGATGGCGGAACTGTTTTTCGAGGACTGCCGCGTGCCCGCCGAGAACCGCTTGGGACGCGAGGGAGCGGGCACGAGCTTGTTCACGCACTCGATGAACTGGGAACGCGGCTGCATCCTGGCGACCGCGGTCGGCTCGATGCGCTACCTGCTCGAGCGGTGCATCCGTTTCGCGCGGGAGCGGAAGCAGTTCGGCCAGGCGATCGGCAAGTTCCAGCTGGTGGCAACCAGGATCGTCGACATGCAGTTGCGGCTGACGACCGCCCGGCACCTGCTGTACTACGGCGGCTGGCTGCGGAGCCAGGGGAAGACGGCCATTCTCGAGGCAGCCATGGCCAAGCTCTACCTGAGCGAGGCCTGGGTCCAGTCGTGCCAGGATGCGATCCAGATTCATGGCGGCGCCGGCTACATGGTCGAGTACGAAGTCGAACGCGAGCTGCGCGACGCGCTGGGCAGCCGGCTCTATTCCGGCACCAACGAGATTCAGCGGACGCTGATCGCCTCGCTGCTGGGCCTGTGAGGGCAGGGGAGGCGGGCCATGAAGATCCTGACCGCCTTCAAGGCTGTGCCGGACCCGGACGGCGACCCGCGGGCGGCTGCGGCCGCGGCGAATGCCCGCTGGGTAATCAACTACTTCGACGCGATCGCGCTGGAAGAGGCGGTTCGGCTGCGCGAGCGGGGCGCGGCCGCCCAGGTGGTGGCGGTGACGATCGGGCCGCCGCGGGTGGAAGAGCAGGTGCGGGCGGCCCTGGCGATGGGCGCCGATCGCGCCGTCCGGGTGGACGACGAGCGACCCGTCGATCCCTACTTCGTGGCGCAGGTGCTGCAGGCGGTCGTGCAGCGCGAAGCGCCGGGACTGGTGATCCTGGGCAAGCAGGCGGTCGACGACGACTCGAATCAGGTGGGGCAGATGCTCGCCGGCCGGCTGGGCTGGCCGCAAGCGACCTTTGTTTCCCGGCTGGAGTTGAGTGACGGGGGGGCTCGTGCCCGCTGCACGCGCGAAACCGACGCGGGGTTGCAGGTCGTCGAAGTCCGCTTGCCCGCCGTGATCACCACGGACCTGCGGCTGAACGAGCCGCGCTACGTCTCGCTGCCCGCCCTGATCAAGGCGCGGCGCCAGGCGATTGAGCTGCTGTCGGTCGCCCAGCTGTCGCCCGCCGCGCGTCCGCGGACCCGCGTGCTGCGCACCGAGCCCGCGGCGAGCCGGCCGCCGGGGACGCGCGTGACGTCGGTGGCGGAGCTGGTCACCCGGCTGCGCGAGGAAGCCAAGGTCCTTTGACGAGGGTCCTTTGACGGGCGATGAAGAGGAAGCGGTCGGCGCGGGGCCGGGGGTGCTTCATCCAGGCTTGATCATGAGGCAGCTCGATCATGAGCTGGCTCGGCCCGTGCGGGCCGGCACGCCGGGAGGCAGGCGCACGCCTGGACTCCCGTCCGTCGCAGGGGTGAAACGTCTCTTGGAACCGGGGTAGCCGGTCAAGTGGGGATCGGGTTCCCTGGCGAACCCATGTTTCGGGTGGGAACGATGACGAGCCCAGAGGATCGCGGCCTCCTGACGATGTCCGGCAACGTAGTCCTGATCGAGCATGAGCGGGGGCGGGTCCGGAGCGCCGCGCTGCCAGCGATCACGGCGGCCCAGCAGCTTGGCGGCGGTGTCACGCTGCTGCTGGTGGGCGAGGGGCTGCGCGAAATCGCCGGATCGCTGCAGGGTTACGGCGCCGAACGAATTTTGCTGGCCGACGACGCGGCCCTGCGTGATCCGGTGGCGGACCGGTACGCGGAGGTCATCGCCCAGGTCGTTCGCGGCGCCGGGGCGAGCTGTCTGTTGGGGGCCGCCTCGACCTTCACCAAGGACATCCTGCCTCGCGTGGCCGCGCTGTTGGATTGGCCGATGCTCAGCGACGTGAGCGGCATGGAAATGGTCGGCGGCGTCTGGCAGTACCGCCGGCCGATTGCCGCCGGCACCGCCGTGGCGACCGTCGAACTGGACAGTCCCAGCCGCGTGTTGACCATTCGCCCGTCCGCGTTCGCGGCGCCGCGCTCGGCGGCGGGGGCCACGGCGATCGAGCCGGTGGCGATTGACACGTCGCGCTTGCCCGACGGGACGCGGTGGCTGTCGCAGGAGGAGCGGGCGGACGATCGCCCGGACCTGACCGAGGCCCGGGTCGTGGTGGGCGGGGGCCGGCCGCTCCGCACGCCGGAGGCGTTTGACCAGCTGATCGGCGGCCTGGCCCGTGCGCTGGGAGCCGCGATCGGGGCGACGCGGGCGGCCGTCGACGCGGGCCTCGCGCCCAACGACTGGCAGATCGGCCAGACCGGCAAGATGATCGCGCCGGATTTGTATATTGCCGTCGGCATCTCGGGGGCGGTGCAGCACGCGGCCGGGGTCCGCGATGCGCGGGTCATCGTGGCGATCAACAAGGATGCCGAGGCACCGATCTTCGAAATTGCCACGTACGGACTGGTCGGCGACCTGCACCAGGTCGTGCCGGAGTTGATCGCGGCGCTCCGCGGCCACGGGCCGGGGTCTGGTCCATTTTTCGGCCGATAAACTCCACGATGTCACCAGGCGTGGGCCGAAAACATGGACCTGACCCCCTGGAATCACGGCAAATCGTCCACCAGGGTGTGAACGGTTACGGGGGGTGAGGATGGAGCCGGCGACGCGCGCGTTTACGGGCCGGGGTCTGGTCCATTTTTCGGCCGATAAACTCCACCATATCACCAGGCGTGGGCCGAAAACATCGACCTGACCCCCTGGAATCACGGCAAGTTGTCAACCAGGGTGTGAACGGCTACGGGGGGTGAGAATGGAGCCGGCGACGCGCGAGGTATTCGGCAACATCGCGCCTTGGATGCAGGCGGCGTTCTACGCCCTGATGGCGGCCAGCCTGGCCCTGCTGGGCTGGCGGTTGGCGCAACGGGCGCGGCTCTGGCACCGCGGCCGGCCGGGCGAGCTGGCCACCGACTGGCGGATCTGGCTGGGACGCCTCGCGCTCTACGCCCTGGCCCAGCGACGCGTGCATCGCCGGTCGCTGGGCGGAGTGCTGCATCTGCTGCTCTTCAGCGGGTTCGTGGTGCTCACGATTGGCACCACGCTGCTGATGATCGCTCACGCGGGCCCGGTGAACTTCCACGTCGGCCGGTATTACCTCGCCTACGAACTGACGATGGACGTCTTCGGCGTGGCGTTCTGCGTCGGCTGCCTGCTGGCGCTCTATCGCCAAACCTTTCGCCGGCCGCGGAGCCTCGGGCACGCGATCGGCGATTGGTGGCTGCTGGGCACGTTGCTGGCGATCGGCGTGACCGGGTTTCTGCTGGAGGCCCTGCGGATCAAGTACACGGCGGTGCCGCCGGGCCATGGGCAGTGGTCGCCGGTGGGCGACTTCCTGCAGCGCGCGGTGTTGCGCGGCATGCGTGTGGAGACGGCGCAGGGGCTGCACTTGTTCGCCTGGTGGGTGCACGCGGTCTTGGTGGCCGGATTCCTGGCGACGCTGCCGCTGAGCCGCATGCTGCACGCCGTGGTCGGGCCGCTCAGCATCGCCACGCGCCCGGCCCGGGCGATGGGGGCACTGGAGGTGATCGAGCTGGCGGAGGTCGAGCGCACGGGCAGGATCGGCGCGGCGGCGATCGAGGACTTCCACCGGCAGCAGCTGTTGAGCCTCGACGCCTGCATGGAGTGCGGCCGCTGCGAGGACGCCTGTCCCGCCTGGGCTGCCGGCAAGCCGCTGTCGCCCAAGCAGGTCGTGCTCGACCTGCGCGCCCGGCTGGATGCGCTTCGGCCAGGCAGCGCGTCGGCCGATTCCGTTTCCAGGGGTCCGCTGCTGGCCCCCGAGACGCTTTGGGCGTGCACGATGTGCCAGGCCTGCGTGAGCGAGTGCCCGGTCCTGATCGGACATGTCGACCTGATCAGCGACTGCCGGCGGAGCCTGGTCGCCGAGGGGCGGCTGGCCGGTGCGCCGGCCGTCGCGCTGCGCCACCTGGGCGGCCGGGCCAATCCGTTTGGCGAGGCGAGCGCGGAGCGAATGGCCTGGGCCGACGGCCTGCCGATCCGCACGGTCGCCGCTGGTGGTCCGTGCGGGCTGTTGCTCTGGGTGGGCTGCGCGGGGGCGCTGGATCCGCGGGCCCGCAAGGTGACGCGGGCCACCGCGCGGCTGCTGCTGGAGGCCGGCGTCGATTTCGCCGTGCTCGGTCCGGAAGAGCAGTGTACGGGCGATCCGGCCCGGCGGCTGGGCGACGAGCTGCTGTTCCAGCAGCTCGCCCAGCGGAACATCGAGCGGTTGAACGGCTACGGCGTGAAGCAGATCGTGACGCCTTGTCCGCATTGCTTCAACACGTTGCGCAACGAGTATCCGCAGCTGGGCGGCAACTTTGCCGTCCAGCATCACGCGCAGCTGCTGGCCGATCTGGTCGACCGCGGCCAGCTCCGCCCGGCGCCGGCCGAGGGCGGTCCGATCACGCTGCACGACCCGTGCTACTTGGCGCGGGTCCATGGCGAGGTGGATGCTCAGCGCCGGCTGCTGGTGGGAGGCCGTCCCGATCGGCGGACCGGTGCCGGCGAAGACCGTCCGCCGCGGGTCGACTTGCGCGAGATGCCGCGCAGCGGCTGCCGGACGTTCTGCTGCGGGGCCGGCGGCGGTCGGATGTGGTTCGACGAGCCGCCGGAGCAGCGCGTGTCGCACCAGCGCGGTCAGGAGGTGCTGGCCACCGGCGCCACGCGATTGGCGACCGCCTGTCCGTTTTGTCTGAACATGATGACCGACGCCCTGACCGCGCTCGACAGCGGCCAGCAGGTCCAGGTGCTGGACGTGGCGGAGTTGCTCGCGCAGGCCATCGGCAGCTGACCGTTACGCGGCCTCCACCTGGCCGAGCGCCCGGAGTTCCTCCAGGGTGTAGATGCCCGTGTCGTGGCCGTCGCTGAAGGCGATCGAGTAGGCGTAGTTGCCGACCGGCTTCATGCCGGTGATCCGCAGCGGCTGCAGCTGCTCGGGCTTGAGCACCGGCAAGAGAGCGGGGCCCGCCTCGGCGGCCCGGCGGACCTCGCGGCACGTCGCGCAGGGACAGGCGTCGCGCAGCTCGCGCACGCTGTAAATGCGCCGCGCTCCGTCATTCCAGGAAATCCGCAGCCGATCGGCGGCGACCAGTTCCAGTCCGCTGGGCTTCAGCCCCACCATGCGTTGTCTCCGTCTTGAACGAACCGTGCGCGGCACGGGCCGGGGTCTGGCTCATTTTTCGGCGGGAAGATCGCGCGCTGTCGTGCGACACGGCCGCCGAAAAATGTGCCTGACCCCTGGGGGAGCCTGGGATTGTCGCCTTTCGCTCCGCGAAAGTACGCTCTTCCGCCGAGCGAAAGGCGACGACGATGTGACAAGGTTGACCGGCGGCAGGATATGCTCCCATAGTTCGGCCTCACCTTCCAGGAGCCGAGGGGTAGGGGAGGCAGGATGCGTGCCGGGAGCCGCTGCCGTGACCGGCTGTTCAGCGCTGGTCCAGGAAACGGCGGCCCTTGCCCTCGAAGCGGGGCAGCGAGCCGAGCGGGACACAGCGAACGTCGACCGCGAGCCCCAGTCTCACCTGCAGCTCGCGCGCGATCCGCTCGGGCTGGTCCAATCGATCCTCGACCTCAACGCGCAAGGCGTCCAATTGGCCGGACTTGAAGGCCGTGATGCGGTACTCCACGACCTCGGGAAAACTGTGCAGCATCTGCTCCACGGAACTGGGAAACACGTTCACGCCGCGGATGACCAGCATGTCGTCCGCGCGACCGACGACGCCGCCTTCCAGCAGGACAAAACGGTTCTCGCCCGGGCTGTTCCAACGCGGACGGACGAGGTCCCCGGTGCGGTAGCGGATGACCGGGCTGCCGTAGCGGCCCAGGCTCGTGATCACCAGCTCGGACAGCTCGTGCTCGCCCGCGGGCTGACCGGTCTCGACTGAGAGGAACTCGGCCAGGAACTCGCTTTCCACCACGTGCAGTCCGCGCCCGGCGGCATCGGCATAGCCCCACGGTCCGACTTCCGTGGCCCCCGCGTGGTCGACGACGCGGGCGTTCCAGCTGTGCTCGATGCGATCACGCGTGGCGGGCAGCGAACCACCCGGTTCGCCGGCCACGATCAGGCAGCGGATCCCCAGTCCGCGGCAATCGAACTGGTTCTGGGCTGCCACCTCCGCCAGGTGCAAGGCGTAGCTCGGCGTGCAGCAGAGTACGGTTGCCCCGCAGCTCTGGGCCAGCTCCAGCCGCTGCAGCGTGTGCATGCCCCCGGCCGGCACCACCATTGCGCCCCGCGCGGCCAACGCATCGCAGGCACTCCAGAAACCGATGAACGGCCCGAACGAAAAGGCCATCAGGACCCGATCGCCCGGCACAATCTGGGCCGCGTCCAGCACGAACTGCCAGGTATCGATCCACCACTGCCAGTCCTTGGCCGTGTCCAGCACGACCAGGGGCCGACCCTGCGTGCCGGAGGTGCGATGGAAGCGGACGTATTGCTCCAGGGGATAGGTCAGGTGCGTGGCAACTGGCCCGCCGTGCGGGACGTCGGACAGTTCTTCCTTGTAGGTGAGCGGCCACGAGGCGACCTCCTCCAGCGATTTCACGGGCCTGGAGACGGCGGCCAGCTTGGCCGCGTAAAAGCCGTTGTGCGGGAGGATGGCCTCCAGCAAGCCGTTGAGACGCGCCAGCTGATGCCGCGCGAGCGCGGCGCCATCCAGCCGTTCCAAGCGACGGCGTGCTTCGGAGGAGGACGACGGCTTCATCGCGGAATGATATCGGCTGGGCCGAGGTGGGAACAGAACCCGCACGGCGGCAGCGGCGTGCGGCCGGAGCCTCCACCGGCGGCAGGGGTGCCGCGCCGCTGCGCGTGGGCGGTCGCGGCTGAGCGGCGGCGGGCAGCGCACCCGCTCGGCCGGACGTCGCCGGTCACGGCCCGAGGTCTGGCTCATTTTTCGGCGGGGAAGGTCGCTCGGCGTCGTGCAGCGGTCCCGCCGATCAGGGTGCCTGACCCCCGGGGGTGCGGCAGATCTGGCGTCCACCCCGTGAACGGTTACGGCCCGACCGTGATGGCCGGGCGGGCCACGCGGCGTTCCCCCCGGGGGCGCGGCCGCGTGCTATGATGTCGCCTCTTCCAACCGCCCCCCATTTGTGCCCTCAGCCCGCCGCTGGTCATGACCGCTGCGCCCGGAAAGCGATCCCTGCTGGTAGTGTTTCTCACGGTCTTCATTGACCTGCTCGGGTTCGGCATCGTCCTGCCGCTGCTGCCGATCTACGCCCAGGATTTCACGCTGGACGAGTCGGGACTGCAGCTGGGGCTGTTGATGGCCAGCTTCTCGGCGATGCAGTTCCTCTGCGCACCGGCTTGGGGCCGCCTGTCGGATCGCATTGGCCGCCGGCCCGTAATCCTGGTCGGATTGGCGGGCTCGGTGGTGTTTTACTCGCTGTTCGGGTGGGCCACCGTGCTCCGCAGTCTGCCGCTGTTGTTCGTGTCGCGGATCGGCGCCGGCGTGGCGGGGGCCACGATTTCCACGGCGCACGCCTACATTGCGGATAGCACGTCCCTGGCCAACCGGTCCAAGGGGATGGCGTTGATCGGCATGGCGTTCGGCTTGGGGTTCACGTTCGGCCCGCTGTTGGGGTACCTGGCCGTGCCGACGGGCACTGGGGCTCCCGGGCCGGGGCCCGGTTGTGCGGCGGCGGGGCTCTCGGCCGTGGCCCTGGTGCTGGCCTGGTTCCTCCTGCCCGAATCGCTGCGGCCGGACAGCCGCCCGGCCGAGCGCGCGTGGCTGCACGTGGCGTCCCTGCGCTCGGCCCTGACGACGCCGTTGATCCGGGCGCTGCTGGTGGCAATCTTCGTCTGCGTGTTTTCCATCGCCAAGCTCGAAACGACCCTGGCGATGTTGATCAAGGGCAAGGTCTCGGGCAACACGGCGTTCGCTTTCACCTTCCAGCAAGTCTGCCTGACGTTTGCCTACATCGGTTTGGTGCTGGCTGTGGTGCAGGGTCTGCTGGTGCGGCGATTGGCGGGCCGCGTATCGGAGGGGTCGTTCGCCCGCGCGGGGGCCGCCCTGGAGGTGGTCGGCTTTCTGCTGCTGACCGTGGCGATCGATCGCCACGCGACGTGGTTGTTGTTTCTGGCCCTGACCCTGGTCGTGGCGGGGTTCGGCTGCCTGACCCCCGCGCTCAACTCGCTGCTGTCCCGCCGCAGCGACCCCGCGCGCCAGGGCGGCATCCTGGGGGTGGGCCAAAGTGTCAGCGCGCTGGCCCGGATTCTTGGTTCCGGGATCGGCATCCCGCTGCTCAAGATCGGCGCGACGCTGCCGTTCTACACGGCCGCGGGCCTGATGGCGCTGGGGCTCTGGCTGATCGCCCGCGCCGTCCGTGGGGGCCGAGACTTTTCCGCCAGCGGCGACGACCACCTGTCCAAAGCCTGATCCCGGCCAGGTCCGCGGCTGGCCGCACAATCGGCAGCACCCGCGGAACCGGTGCTCCACGCCGCGGACGCCCTGGGGCAAGGGAGCCAGGGTTCGGGAATTTCTCCGCTGCGCCTCGCGACCCGTGCAATTTCGTGCCCGGGATCACGGCCGGAGGCCCTGTTGGGGCGTACTGTTACCTAGTGCCTTGTCCAAGTTGAATTTTCGGATCAGCCGCCGGGCGCTAGCCCGAGGTTCATCCGGCAAAAACCGGGGGCTAGCGCCCTCCGGCTAATTTGCCGAACCCGAACGTTCGAAATGGACGGAACACTAGTGCTCCGTCCGACACCAGCATGGGTGTACATCGGGGAGGGCGACGTTCCGGCGAAGCCGGAATTCGGGAGGGCGAGCCTCCCGCCGAGCCGAAATTCGCTAACATACCGACCAGCACCGCGGCTCGGCGGGAGCCTCGCCCTCCCACGACACTTGCCCTCCCACGACACTCGCGCTCCCACGACACTCGCGCTCCCACGACACTCGCGCTCCCACGACACTCGCGCTCGCATGACACTCGCGCTCGCACGACACTTGCCCTCAAATTGAGCCATGGGAACCGGCCTTTCCACGACGGACAGCCATGCCCAGCGCCCGGAACGGCCCGGCGATCTGGCCAGCCGCTGGCGGCTGCGGCGTTGGCGGTTGCTGGTGGAACGCATCCGCGCGTGCGAGGAGCCGCTGCGGACGTTGCGTGTTGAGCAGCTGGCGCAGCGCAGTGCCGCCCTGCGGCGGCGCGTGGTCTTTGAAGGGGCCGCGCTCGACCAACTGCTGCCCGAGGCGTTTGCCCTGGTCGGCGAGGCCTGCGACCGTCACCTGGGGCTGCGACCCTACGATGCACAGCTGTTCGGCGCGGTGGCGATGCACCACGGCTTCATCGCCGAAATGCAGACGGGCGAAGGCAAGACCCTGACCGCCACGCTGCCCGTCTACCTGCACGCCCTGGGGGGCCAGGGGGTACATGTCGCCACGGCCAACGATTACCTGGCCCGCCGCGATGCGGAGTGGATGCAGCCGGTTTACGCCAGCCTGGGACTGACCGTCGGCTACATCCAGGCCCTGATGCCTCCCCAGCCGCGGCGCGAGGGCTACCGCTGCCACGTGACCTACGGAACCGCCAAGGAGTTCGGCTTCGATTATCTTCGCGACCGATTGCTGCAGCGGCGGCTCCGCAACCAGCGCACGGTGTCGCCGCGGGGCGCCCCAGCTGCCGCGCAGGAGGACGCGGTGCCCGTGCAGCGGCGGGCCGCGTTGGCGTTGATCGACGAGGCCGACAGCATCCTGATCGATGAAGCCCAGACGCCCCTGATCATCGCCGGCCTGCGGGGCGGCGGCGATCCCCGGACCGTGCCGCTGCTGCGGTGGTGCGCGGAAGTGGCCCCGCGGTTCGCCGAGGGCGCGCACTTCCGGTACGACGAGCAGACGCGGGACGTCGAGCTGACGGAGACCGGCCGCCAGTTGGCCGAGTCGCTCGACCGCCCGCCGCCGCTGGGCGAGTTGCCCGGGACCGCGCTCCAGCGCGGCATCCAGCGGGCCATCAAGGTCGCCCGCGATTTCCACCGTGATCGCCATTACGTGATCCGCAACGGCCAGGTGGTCATCGTGGACGAGTTTACCGGCCGGCTGGGAGAGGGCCGCAAGTGGCGCCACGGAATCCATGAGGCGGTGGAGGCGAAGGAGGGCCTGGAGATCACCCAGGCCACGTCGCAGGACGCTCAGATCACGATGCAGGAACTGTTCGCACTCTACCCGCGCCTGGCCGGGATGACGGGCACGGCGGTCAGCGCCCGCGGCGAGTTGAAGCGGGCCTACGGCTTGTCCGTCGTGACGATCCCCACGCACCGGTCGAGCCGCCGCGTCGAGTTGCCGGAACGAGTCCTGGCCACCGTCGACCAGAAATGGTCCGCCGTGGTGGACGAGGTGCGCGAGCTGCAGCGGGCCGGTCGCCCCGTCCTGGTGGGTACGCGGTCGATCGACAAGAGCGAACAACTGTCGCAACTGCTGGCCCAGGCCGGCGTGGAACATGTCGTGCTCAACGCGCGGCAGAACGCCGACGAGGCGCGGATCATCGAGCAGGCGGGGCAGGCGGGCCGGGTGACCGTCGCCACGAACATGGCGGGACGCGGCACCGACATCCGCCTGGGGCCCGGCGTCGCCCAGCGCGGCGGGCTGCACGTGATCTGCACCGAACTGCACGAGTCGCGGCGGGTCGATCGCCAGCTGGTCGGGCGCTGCGGCCGGCAGGGCGACCCGGGCAGTGTCCGCTTCTTCCTCTCCTTGGAGGACGAGATCCTCACCGCCAGCTTGGGCGCGGCCCGCGCCGCCCGGGTCGCGCAGTGGGCGCGGCAGCAACCGGAGGAGAAGCTGGGCCGCCAGGCGCGGTTGCTGCGGGCCGCCCAGCGGCGCGTGGAACGCAAGCGGCTCCGCGCCCGGCAGCAGCTGACGCGCTACGCCCGCCAGCGGGCCAATCGCATCGCCGGCCTGGGACTCGATCCCTGCCTGGAACTCTGGATCCAGTGACCGCCCGGCAGCCGATCGCCCCAGTGTCGTCGCGTTGCTCGGAAACCTGACCCGATTGGCGTCGGCCGCTTGCGCGGTCGGTACTGGCGTCTTGCCACTGCTCTGCCGTGGGTGGCACTGGCATCTTGCCGTGGGTGGCACTCAACGCCGGTGGGTGACACTCAACGCCGTGAACCCTCTTGCGATAGTGTAGGCGGCGTTCTCCGAACGCCGCAGGGAGCGAGTTTTGGCTCGGCCATTGGCTCTCAGCGTCTCTGGACTTCCGTCGTCATCGCATCAACGACGGTTCACGGCGTATTGTGGCACCCGGCGCGAACGGCCCGCACTCGCACGAGCCCGCTGGACGCCGCCACGCCTCAGCGAACGGCCGACGAGCACGGGCAAGCCCGTGGCACCCGGCGTATTGTCACGGGCTGGGGTCTGGTCCATTGTTCGGCCGATAAACTCCACCATGTCACGAGGCGTGGGCCGAAAACATGGACCTGACCCCCTGGAGTCACGGCAAATCTTCCACCAGGGTGTGAACGGTTACATGGTCAGAACCATCGTGCCTCGTCCAGGTTGAATTCTCGGACACGCCGCGGGGCGCTAGCCCGCGGTTGATCCGGGAAAGACCGAGGGCTAGCCCGGATTATTCATGAGCCGCAAGCGCGCTAGCGTCCGGTGTTGGTGGAATTGGGGAGAACCGGACGCTAGCGCGCGGGGGCTGATGTGCGCGGTGTTTTTGGGAAGATGGCCACAACCTGTTTCTCTGCTTCGCCTTGCAACATTACTCGTCAGGTTGATGAACAATCCGGGCTAGCGCCCCGCGGCTGACTTGCTGGACCCGAACCGTTGCAATGGACAGAACACCAGGCGGGTGCGGTATGAACGAGCCTGCTGGGATCACGCACGGTGGCCTACAGGTCCCGCTCCGTGCCGTGCGCAACATCTCGGGCCGGCTGGCCGTAGCCGCCGCCGCCGGGTGTCTCGATCGTGAGGATGTCGCCCGGGAGGGCCGAGAACTGGGCGATTCCGCCCAGCCGTTCCACGCGTCCGTCGGCCCGCTGGAGCAGATTGCGGCCCGCGGCGCCCGGCCATCCGCCGGCCAGGCCGTACGGCAGGTAAGCTCCCCGACGCTGGGAGAGGATCGAGACCTCCAGCGGCCGCAGGAACTCCAGCTTGCGGACCACGCCGTCGCCGCCGCGGTGGCGGCCGTTTCCGCCCGAGCCCCGCCGAATGGAGAACTCGAGCACGCGCACCGGGTAGCGGCTCTCCAGCACCTCGACGTCGGTCAGCCGCGTGTTGGTCATGTGCGTGTGCACGGCATCGGCGCCGTCCGCTTCGGCGGTCGCCCCGGCCCCACCACAGATCGTTTCGTAGTAGCCGAACATGGCGTCGCCGAAGACCAGGTTGTTCATCGTGCCCTGGCTGGCCGCGGCCACACCCAGGGCCCCCAGCAGCACGTCCACGATCCGCTGGGACGTCTCCACGTTCCCGCCCGCCACCGCGGCGCACGCCGCGGGCGACGCGCGGCGGGGCGGGTTCAGCAGGCACTCGGGAACGACCAGCTCGACCGGGGCCAGTACGCCCTGGTTCAGCGGAATCTCCTCGGCGATCAGGCAGCGGAGACAGTACAGCACCGCCGCGGTCACGATCGCGCGGTTCGCGTTCAGGTTTCCCGCGAGCACAGGGGCGGTCCCTGTGAAGTCAATCGTGGCGCGATCGCCGCGGATGGTGCAGGCCGCCACGATCGGCCAACCGTCGTCCAGGTGGTCCTGGTAGACGTGCCGGCCGTCCGGCAAGGCGGACAGGGCGGCCCGCGTCTTCCGCTCGGCCGCATCCTGGATATGCCGCATGTAGGCCTCGACACCGGCCAGTCCGTAGCGCTCTACCAACTGCCAGAGGGCCTGGGCGCCCTGCCGATTGGCGGCGATCTGCGCCGTGACGTCGGCCAGGTTGTCGTGCACATTGCGGGTTGGATGCGGTCCCGCCAGCAACAGCTGCCGCAGTTGCTCCAGCCGGGACTGTCCCGCCTCCACTACCTGGAAACTGCGAATCAACACCCCTTCCTCGGCCAGGTTGGTGGAGAAGGGAGGCATCGACCCGGGTACGATCCCGCCGATCTCGGCGTGGTGTGCCCGGCTGGCGGTGAGGAACACCAGCCGCCCGCTGGCGGGGTCGTGCACCGGCGTGACCACCGTGACGTCGGGCAGGTGCGATCCGCCGGCGTACGGATCGTTGGTCACCCAGACATCCCCCGCGCGCATCGCAGGGTGGTCGGCCACCAGCTGCCGCACGGTTTCGGCCATCGCCCCCAGGTGGACGGGCACGTGCGGCGCGTTGACGACCAGGTCGCCCGCGGCGGTGAAGATCGCGCAGCTGAAATCGAGCCGCTCCTTCACGTTCACGCTGCTGGCGGTGTTGCGGAGCGTGATGCCCATCTGGCCGGCGATCGCCGCGAAATGGTTGTTGAAGACTTCCAGCGTCACGGGGTCGGCCTTGGTGGAGAGCGGCCGGCGGCTCAGCCCCTCCTGGTCGCTCAGCAGCAGCTGGCCGTCGCTCAGCACCTCCGCCCGCCAGCCGGGATCGACGATCGTGGTAGCCGCGGCTTCGACCACGATGGCCGGGCCGTCCAGCACATCGCCTGGCTGCAGCTGCGCGCGGGAGAACAGGTGGGCGGTGAGCGGCCGTCCCGCGAACCAGGCGGTGGTGTGGGCGGTGGGGCAGGGGGCGCGCGGCGCGGCCCGCACCGCCGGTGGAAGCTCGGTCGACGCGCGGCCAATGACTTCCACCTGGGCCGCGACGATCTCCAGCGGCCGGTCGCCCTGCAGGTAGCCGTACAGCCGTTGATGCTCCTGGCGGTAGCCCTCCTCGTACGACCACGCGCTGGACGCGGGGATCGTCAGCGTGGCCTCCAGCCCGGCGTAGCGCAGCTGCAGGGCGCGCCGCACCTCGACCTGCGCGGGCGCGAAGCCTTCGGCCAGCACCTCCGCCCGGGCCTGCTCCTCCAACTGCCGCAGCCGCGGCTCCAGCCCTGCCACCGCCTCCCGGCTGTAGCGGCCGTAAACCCCCTCGGAGCGATGCCGCGTCACGTCGGCCAGGCCGATCCCCAGGGCGCTCAACAGGCCGGCGTCGGGGTGGATCAGGATCTGCCGCATCTCCAGCTCCCGGGCCACGGCGCAGGCGTGCTGGGGCGCGGCGCCGCCAAACGCGACCAGCACGTAGTCGCGCGGATCGGCTCCCCTGGCAATCGAGATCGAACGAATGGCATGGACCATGTGCGAGTTGGCGACGCGCAGAAATCCGTCGGCCAGCTCCTCCGGCGGATACGCGCGGCCCGTCGCCACGGCGACCTGTTGGCACAGCCCGCGCAGCCGCCGCTCGACCGCCCGCCGATCCAGGGGAAACGGGAACCGATCGCTGGCGAGCCGCCCCAGGTAGAGGTTCATGTCGGTCACGGCCAGCGGACCGCCGCGCCCGTAACAAGCCGGACCCGGATCGGCTCCCGCGCTGTCCGGCCCCACGACCAGTTTGGCCCCGTCGAACCGGCAGACCGATCCGCCGCCCGCCGCCACCGTCTCGATCGCCATCATCGGTGCGACGATCCGCACGCCCGCCTTTTCGGTTTCATGCTCCAGGTCGTACCGCCCGTCGAAGCGCGACACGTCGGTGCTGGTGCCGCCCATGTCGAGTCCGATCGCGCGGGCAAACCCCGCGGACCGGGCCACGCGGGAGTAGCCGACCACGCCGCCCGCCGGTCCGGACAGAATGCTGTCCTTGCCCACGAACTCGCCTGCGTCGATCAACCCGCCTGCCGAGGTGAGCACCCGCAGCGGGCTGCGCCCGCTGGCATCCAGCCGCGACCGGAGTCGCTGGACGTAGTCCCGCAGCACGGGGTTCAGGTAGGCGTCGACCACCGTCGTATCGCCGCGCGACACGATCTTGATCAGCGGTGCGATGCGGCTGGAGCAACTGATTTCGTCGAAGCCGATCTCCCGCGCGATCCGCTCGACCAGCTGTTCGTGCCGCGGCCAGGCGTGAGCGTGCAGCAGGCAGATCGCCAGCGACCGCGCGCCGCACGCCGCCAGGTCGCTCAGCTGCCGGCGCACCTGCTCCTCGTCCGGTGCCCGCAGCACCTCGCCGGCCGCCGTCACCCGCTCGTCGATCTCGACCACCCAGGAGCCGAGGGGAGGGGGCTTGCGGATGGTCAGGTCAAACAGGCGCGGCCGGTTCTGGTACCCGATCCGCAGCACGTCGCCGAATCCGCGCGTGGTCACCAGGGCCGTCGGGGCGCCGCGGCGGGTGAGCAAGGCGTTGGTGCCGCGCGTGGTGCCCAGCCGCACACTCACCGGCGGGATCGGTTCGTGCGGCCTCAGCCCCAACAGGTAGCGGACCGCGATCAGCGGTGCTTCCACGTCCGACTGCAACTCGTACGCTTGTCCGGCCTGGGGCGCGACCGCGAGCGGCCGGTCCAGCCGCAGGGCCGCCGCCGACCGGTCGAAGCCGGCAACCTCGCCCGCGGCCGCCGCCCGGCCCTGCTCGTCCAGCAGCTGCAGCCGGCAGCCCTCCCAGAAACCGTCCGGGTCGCCGGCCCGCAACGGGTCGTGAATCACCGTCGGCGACGAACGATCCCCGACGCAACCCTTGACCGCGCCGGAGCTGAGCGTCTTGTGCCGCACCAGCTGGCCGTCCGGTCGGCGGCCGATGCAGTCCGTGAAGGTCCCGCCGACGTCGATCCAGAACTCCCAGCGGCCACGGGTCATGCTGCACGCGCGCCTTCCCCGGCGGAGTCGTGACGGTTGGGAGCAGGCAACGCTGGCCGTTCCCAACCGAGGGGTCGCTTACGGCAGGGCCTTCAGACAGAACAGCCGCGATTCGGTCCGCAGGTAGATGCGGCCGTCCGCGATGGCCGGTGTACTGCGGCTGGGCTCGCCCAGCGCGGTGCGGCCGAGCAGTTGAAACTCCCTGGCAGCGGCCAGCACCACCACCTCGCCCTCCTCGGAGATGCAGCCGATGCGCTGGCCGACCCGCACCGGCGACCCGGAATAGTTGCCGCCGATCCGCTCCCGCCAGTGGACGCGCCCCTCCGCCGCATCGATGCAGGTGACGATCCCCTGATCGGACCAGAGGAAAATCAAATCGCCGGACGCGACGGGCGTGGGCACGTAGGGGGCCTGGGTACGGACCACGTAGGCCACGTCCGGTTCGGGTCCCGGCCGCACCGCCACCAGGTAATTGCCGCCTCCGCCCGAGCCGGTGGTGCCGAGAATCAGCTCGCCGACGACCAGCGGCGAGCTGACCGTGCGCATCGTGAAGACGGGGGCCGCCCAGTTCTCGCGACCGTTGCGGGGGTCGAGGCTGAACATGCCGTGGGCCGTGCTGCAGCAGATCAGCTGATCGCGGCCGTCCGGTCCGCGGTAGACACACGGCACGCAGTAGGGTGCCACGCTGCTCTGCCGCGGCGTCTGCCAGCGCACCGCGCCGCTGGCTCGATTTAGGGCCAGCACGCTGCTCTGGCCGGGGGCGCGGCCGTCGAGCTGTTCGCCCTCCTGCTGGTTCGAGAGGATCAACAAATCCTCGTAGAGCATGGGCGACGTGCCAAACCCGTGCATGCTGACGAAGGGGCCCAGGTCCCGTTGCCAGACCGGGCGCCCCGCGTGATCCAGGGCGAGGACCGTCACCTGCTCCGGAGCGCCCCACACGGCGTAGACGAGCCGCTCGTCGACCACCGGAGTGCTGGAGGCGAAACTGTTGCGAGCGTGCAGGTGGGAGGGCCGACCCGGATCGTTCCGCCGCCAGGCAAGCTGGCCCGTGGCCGCGTCGATGCACAGCAGATAACGCTCGGCCGTCCGCGGGTCGGCGCTCGTGAGAAAGACCTTCCCGTTCCAGGCCACGGGCGAGGAGTGGCCGACGCCAGGCAAAGCGACCTGCCAGAGATATTCGCGCTGGCTCCACTGGGCGGGAAGCGTGACCCCCTCGACCGCGCCGCTGCCGTTGGGACCACGAAAGCGGGTCCACTGCTGTGCGGACAGGGGCGGCGCGGCCGTGCCCGCGGCCGCTGCCGCGGCGAGCAACCAGCACAATGGGCGATGAAGGATCATGCCGGACCTCGGGCCTGCGGGGGGATGCCTTGTGCGGGTATCCGTGCCACGTACGGGCCGTTGCACTTCCAGGTCGTCCGCGTGGGCGCGCACGCTGTGGGCGGAGCGATTTATACCCCGTGCGGGCAGGAAGGACACGGCTGCCCGTTCCGCCCCAATACCCACGGCATGCGCGATCGCGTGGTGGCCGCCGCGGCCAATCGTCTCGCTCCTGACCGCGCGAGGCCAAAAAAAGGGTTACGCAATTCCGGGAGGGCGAGGCTCCTGCCGAGCCGAAACCGCGGTCAACGCATCGGCTCGGCAGGAGCCTCGCCCTCCCAAGACGACGTCTCGCCGTCCCAAAACGACGTCTCGGCCTCCCAAGACGACGTCTCGCCCTCCCAAGACGACGTCTCGCCGTCCCAAGACGACGTCTCGCCCTCCCAAGACGACGTCTCGCCGTCCCAAGACGACGTCTCGCCGTCCCAAAACGACGTCCCGCCCTCCCAAGACGACGTCTCGTCCTCCCAAGAAAGACGTCTCGTCCTCCCAAAACGACGTCTCGCCCTCCCAAGAAAAACGTGTCGCTCCTGGCCGCGTTCCGACGTGTGTCTTCCCGCGCCCAGCGCCTCCCTGCCACCGGCGATCGGCCGCCCAGGCAGGTGCCGCGTCCCGTCACGGCCCTCAGCGCGGAATCCCGTACTCCTCGATCTTACGGTACAGGGTGGCCCGTCCCAGGCCGAGCAGGCGGGCGGCCTCGGGCACGTTGCCCTTGGTGCGGAGGAGGGCCTCGCCGATCAGCTTCCGCTCCCACTCGTCCAGCCGCAGGGAGAGCGGCTGCTCGGAATCCGGGTCGCGCAAGCCCAACAGGTCCGGGCCGATCTCGTCCCCCTCGGCCATCACCACGGCGCTGTCGATCACGTTGCGCAACTGCCGCACATTGCCGGGCCAGGTGTAGGCCAGCAACTTGTCCCGCGCGGTTCGAGACAGGCGCAGGGTCGGTCGCCCGTGCTTCTTGCGGAAGTGGTCGAGGAAGAAGTCCAGCAGCAGCTCAAGATCGCTGCCGCGCTCCCGCAGGGGCGCGACGTACAGTTCGAACACGCTCAGGCGGTAGTACAGGTCCTCGCGAAAACTGTGGGATGAGACGAATTCGCGCAGGTCCCGGTTGGTGGCGGCGATCACCCGCACGTCCACGGAGATCTCTTGACTGCCGCCCACGGGCAGAAAGGGGTGCCCTTCCAGGATGCGGAGCAGCTTGGCCTGTCCCGCGACGGTCAGCTCGCCGACCTCGTCCAGGAACAGCGTGCCCGAATCGGCCTGCTGGAACCAGCCGACGTGGTCGCGGTCGGCGCTGGTAAAGGCGCCCTTCTTGTGCCCGAAGAGCTGGCTTTCCATCAGGTCGCCGGGGATCGCGGCGCAATTGACCGAGAGCATCGGGCGATCGGCCCGATTGCTGGCCCGGTGCAGGGCCCGCGCCACGAGCTCCTTGCCCGAACCGCTTTCCCCGCGGATCAGCACGCACCCGGTGGCCTGCGCCACGCGCCCGATCCGGGACTTCAGATCGCGCATGGGCGGGCTGTTGCCGACCAGTTCGTCAAACGCGGCCGCGCTGGCGACCAGCCGCTGATGGTCGGCCTTGAGCGTGGCCTGCTGGCGGGCGCGGACCAGGGCGGCGACCAGGACCCCCGCCAGGGAAATGGCGAAATCAAAATCGACCTGGCGGAAGCGGCCCTGCTCCAGGTAGGCGTGCAAGGCCCCGAGCGTGGTTCCCTCCCGGATCAACGGCACGCAGATGCCGTCCGCGAAGTGCCGCAGACTCTCCTCGACGTCGGCCGCTGACTGGCTGGCGACCCACACCGCCCGCCCGTGGCGGCAGACCACTTCGGTCAAGTGGTCGCTCAACGAGACCCGCTGGGTTGCCTCCTGGGGAATCACCTGTTTGGGCTTCAGCCGCCCCTCGTCGCTCAGCCAGAGGAAGCCGACGACGGAGGCCCGCAACCGCTCGTGCAGCAGTTCCAGGGCACAGCGGACCACGTCGTCGGGGTCGTCGCGGACCAGCAGTTTCAGGCTCAGCTGGTACAGCAGCAGCAAATCCTGCGCATGTTCGCTGCTCCGCATGACCGCCAGGACGGCACTGTGCTCGTCCAGCGCCGGGACGATCGCCTCCTTGATGATCGTTTGCGTGACGTGGACTTCGCCGAGCGACGTGTGGGTGGGGGGCTGGTCGGAGGCGTGGAAGACGAACTCCGTGGAGCCCAGGCGGACGCGGGAGCCGTCCACCAGCCGCGCCTCGTCGATCTTCTGGCCGTTGACAAGCGTGCCGTTCCGGCTGCCCGCGTCGCGCAGCCACCACTCGTCCCCCTCCCGCACGAGGCGGGCATGAATCCGCGAGCAGAGGGGATCGAGCAGGACGATGTCGCACTCCAGACCGCGGCCGATCCGGGTGTGGTCGGTGGGGTCGAGCAGGAAATTCGTGCCCACGCGCGACCCGGCGGTCATCGTCAGGTAGTGATGCGCGGCACCCATCATGCTGGTTCAGGAAGGAGAGGCGTCGAACAGTCGCAAAGCGGGCCGCACATTTCAGAACCGCACGACGCGCCGCAGCATCCACAGCCCGCCGGCCAACAGGATCGCGTTTCCCAGCCAGACCACCGAAGGATGCAACGCGCCTTCCTTGGCCCGATCCACCCCGTAGGCCAGCAGGGGATAGTAGACCAGCAGGATCGGCAGAAAGCAGGCGGCAAAGCTCGTGAAGAGGTTCGCGCTCCGCATCTGGATGGCCAGGGGAGCCCCGAGGACCACGAAAAAGAAGCAGCTGAAACCGTTGGCCCAGCGCCGCCACGGTTCGGCCTCCAGCCGGCACAGCCGCCCGCGGGCGTCGACCAGGTCGGCCTCCCGGGCGTGCCAGTCCGGATCGCTGAGCTGCCGGAAGTCTCCCGTCAGCAACTGGTAGGCGGCCCGCGTGGCCAGCGAACGCTCCAGCGCTGCGACGCGCTGCCGCTGGCGGGCCACCTCGGCGGCGATCCGCCGCAGGGCGATCTGCGACGGGCTGCTCGACCCGTCGCCCTGGCGCGAGGCATCGGCCAGCGGGATCGCACGCTCGATCGTGTCGGGGAATGCCAGCGACAGTTTGTCGCCCACGTCGATCGTGCCGTCGGTCAGGAAGATGCTGAGCGTGTTATCCTGCGGATTGCGCCGTAACTGGGCCTCGGCCGCGGTGAGCGTGACCGGCGGGTCCTCCGCGCTGCCTTGAAAGGTCACGGTGGGCCGGACCAGGGTCTGCCCCTCGACCCGCTGCACCGTGATCGAAAACCGCCGCGTCACGTACGACCGCTGCGTCCGCAGCATGCCGTAGGCGATCTGCTCCACCGACTCGATCACCACCCGCTGCACTCCCTGCCGCCCCCAGGAGACGGCCAGATCGTTCAGCCAGACCGCAATCAGGCTGACCAGGAACGCCATCACCAGGGCGGGGACCACAATCACCTGCGGGGTGATACCCAGCGACTTGAGAGCCACCACCTCGTTGTCGGCCGACATCCGCCCGAAGACGCTGCACACGGACAAGAGCATCGTGGCCGGCACCGAGAACCGCAGGGCCTCGGGCAGGATGTAGGGCACCAGGCGGAGGATCGGCCCCAGCCCCAGTCCCTGGCGGACGCCCTCCCGAGCCGCCCCGACCAGCAACATGAACAGCGTCATGCCGGCCAGCGTGAGCAGCAGCACCTGGAGCAGCTCCGCAACGACATAACGGGGGATCCGCTTCATGCCACCCTTCCCGTCACGACAAGAAATCGAGCGACGAATCGCTGGTCTTGCGGCCCCGGCGCTGGCGGACCTCCTCCATCAGCAGCCGCACCGCCTGCCCGCATTGACGGATCGCGGGGGCGTAGTCCTTGCGGTGGGCCAACTGTTCCGCCCGGCGGAGACATTCGGAAAAATCGTGCCCGCCGTGGGACCAGGGCTCCTCCCCCAGCCGCGAGGTCGACAGGTCGAGGATCGTCGCACGCAGGTGATCGACCGCCGCCCGGTTGACCGGGCATTCGCAGCGGCGATGCGGCCCGTGCCCCAGCCGCCGCCCCGCGGTAAGTGAGACGCCCGCATTGCCGGCCCCGAACTTCTGCAGCACGCCGACCGCGCCCGCAACGACGGCGCCCAGCACGGCGAGCAGGGCCGGCACCGGTTGCTGCGCGATCATCATCCCCACCGAAGCCAACAGGCAGACGCCGGCGACGATCCACAACGCAGGATGCACGCGGCGCTCCAGCTGCAGATCGCCTCCGACCGTCAGCGGCTCCGCTTGCGACACCCGGGTCGTAATCTCGGCCCCGATCACCTTGGCCACGATCACCGTGATGTTGTCGGGACCGCCCCGCAAATTGGCCAGGTCGACCAGCACCTGCACCGCCTCGTCCGGCGGCAGGGAGGAGAGCAGCGGGCCGAGCTCCCGGTCCTCCACCTTGCCCGTCAATCCGTCCGTACACAGGAGAAAAACGTCGTCGACCTGCACGGGAAACGGACCCTCCAGGTCGACCTGCACGGCCGGATGCGGCCCCAGCGAGCGGGTGATGACGTTCTTGGGAATCCCCGGGGGCGCCTCGCCGTTGTCGGTCAGCTGGCCACTGGCCTGCAGTTCCCAGACCAGGCTGTGGTCAAAGGTCAGCTGCTGCAACTGCTCGCCCCGCAGCCGGTAAACACGGCTGTCGCCGACGTGCGCCACCAGGACTCCCTGCGGCAACAGCAGGAGCACACTGGTGGTCGTGCCCATGTTGTACAACTCGGCGTTGGCCTGCCCGCGCCGATGGATATGGGTGTTCGTCTCCTGGATCGCCCGGTGGATGGCCTCCGGCGGGGCCAGCTCCCGGTGCTTGTAATACAGGTGCGGGACGCCCTCCGCCGCCAGCCTGCTGGCCAGCTCGCCCGCCGCATGCGCCCCCATTCCGTCGGCCACGAGAAACACATGCCCGCGCTCGTACCAGGACTCGACGTTCCCTGCCAGCATCTCGGCATAGGAGTCCTGGTTGTTCGCCCGCCGCATGCCGACGTCGCTGATCGCAGCGTGCTGCAGACATTGGTCCCAGTTGAAAGTCTTCTGCGCCATGACAGCCGAGCTAACCGATGTGCGGCGGGCCCGTGGATTTAGCAATTCGACGCGGCCGACGCGCAGGACGAAAGGGGGGACCGTTCATTCTAACTGCCGGGCGGGCGGCGGGATACCCGCAAACGCGTGGCCCCGGCAACCCGCCGCTCGGCGCCCGCTCAGCCCGCGCCGGGCGTTGTGCCCGACGGGTATCGCGCCCGCAAAGGGACGGAGGAAGGGCCCGGCGGACCTGGGGCGCGCGTCGCCGTGGAACGGGTTTCTCGGCGGCGGGTGTGCAAGCTGCACGATTCCGGGAGGGCGAGGCTCCTGCCGAGCCGGTGTGCCGAGCGGGTTCTCGGCTCGGCGGGAGCCTCGCCCTCCCGGACACACGCAAGCCTGTCTTGTGCCCGCCGCGATGCTCAAGGCAGCGTTGCTGGTGCGAAAACTCGCCCTCCCGGACACACGCAAGCCTGTGTTGTGCCGGTTCGAGGCGTTCACGGCAGGGGCGGCTGGCACAGGTCACGGCCGAGTGTCGACGCGCAGGTGTCGGTCCCCTGTATTCTGGCTGGACAGCGTCCCGCATCGGTTCCAGGCATCGCTGTCAACAAGTCCCACCATGGCCGTCCGCGGGGCGCCGCGCAGGCAACCATCGAACTAACCGTTCACGCCCTGGTTGCGTGTTCGCCCGGATTCGAGGGCGTCAGGTCCACCTTGCGGCCGACAACTTCACGACGGAGGTTCGCGTTGGCCGAAAACGGGGGACTGTCCCGATTTTTGTGGCATGGATGCCAGAAAAATGGGACTGTCCCCTTCGGCAGAGCCATTGACACAAAAATCCGTACAGGCCCGAAAACGGGGACACGACCCCCGGCGATTCGGGCTGTGAACGGATGCCCGCTCCGCCCAGAGGTGCGGCACGGTGCAACGACTCAGATGGAGGATGTCGGCCATGCGGATGGTTGCGTGGAGCGTGACCGCCGCAGCGGCCTCATCCGTCGTGTGCGCGAACCCGCAGGCTGCGACGGCGGTGGTGTCCGCGGAGGCGCCGGCCGTCGGCGACGAGTCCGACCAGGCGGGAAGGTCCCGACCCGTTCGACGAAAACGTGCCGGCGGCCCGCCTGACAAGCCGCCGCTCGCTTAGGCGCTGTTCAACAATAAGTTACCGAAATCACTCATCAGCCGCCGGGCGCTAGCCCGCGGTTCATCCGAGAAAGACCGCGGGCTAGCGCCCCGCGGCTGATCCACAAAACCGGTAGGTAATTGTCGTGCAGCGCCTTACGGCAGGGATTTTGTGCGGGTCACGGCGGACCGTCCGGCAGGGTGGCCGCCGAGCTGGACAACTATCTCCCAACGTCCCGGGAATCGTGCGCCGTGCTGAAGACAGACACCGGCCAGTGGCTTTTCGTCAGCGTCAACATGGCCGACCTTTACGCCGACATGCTCAAGATTTCCCGACGCGGCGACGAGCCGCTGGAAGTGTACGGCTACTTGAACGAGGGAGTGCTGCCCCTCTTGGTGTTCAAAGCACCGGCCGACATGGAGCTGCCGAGCTGTGAAGAGGGGTATTTTCGGGGACTGTCCCGATTTTTGTGGCATGGATGCCAGAAAAATGGGACTGTCCCCTTCGGCAGAGCCATTGACACAAAAATCCGTACAGGCCCTATTTTCGCCACGTCCCGTAAGCGTCCCGGCTCCGGGGCGGGCGGCGGCGTGATCGGGAAGATGCCGCGCCGGGCCGCGTGCGCGCTTCGCCGCAGCCAGGCGGCAGGCCGCCGCCGGCGGGCAATCCGGCGGACAAACGCCGCGTCACGCTCGCCCCTGGGAGCGCGTCCGCCCTGGCATCTCCCCGATCACGAAGGTCCTGACAGCAGGCGCCGGGGGTAAGCGGTCTTCGCCGCGTGAACCGACGGCCCTGCACGCTTGACGGCATGACGGCTTGACGGCAAAGCGCGAAAACGCTCTGGTCCGCGGGTTGGTCGGCCACTATACTCCCCCGCCTTTCTCCACGGGTTTCCGGTGGGCGACAACCTGGGTGTCGCCGCCGATCACCCGGCCGCCCTCGATTCTGCCAGCGGTTCATGACGGTCGCCCTGCCACGGTTCGTGCCGCGCCGCCTGCCCGCCGCCTACGGGTTGGCGCTGGCCGCCCTGGCGTGCAGCCTGTGCGCGACCGGGTGCGTGCGGAGGCAGTTGACGGTCCGCAGCAATCCACCGGGGGCGCTGGTCTATATCGACGACCGCGAGATTGGCACGACGCCGGTGTCGACCGAGTTCATCTACTATGGCACGCGCAAGGTGCAGCTGGTCAAGGACGGGTACGAGACGGTGACCGTGCGGCAGAACTTCCATCCACCCTGGTACCAGTACCCGCCGCTGGACTTTGTTACCGAGAACCTGCTGCCGCGTGAGTTGCGTGACGAGCGGGTGCTGGATTTCCAGCTCGAGCCGCAGCGCGTGGTTCCGACCGAGGAACTGCTGGGGCGGGCCGAGAACCTGCGGCGGAGCGTCCAGCAGGGTTACGTGGCGCCGCCCCCCGCGGCACCTCGGAACCGTGCGGGCACCCCGTTGCCCGAGCCAGTACCGGCCCTGCCGCCTGTGGCCGGTCCGGCGGCCGCTTCGGCGGCTCCGCCTGCATCTGGCTGGCAGCCCTCGGCCCCGGCCGCGGGACCGTTCGCCCCCCCTCCCGCACCGCCCTCGATGCCGCTGTCGCCAGGCTGAGAGGTTCTGCCGTAAGCGTTCACGGGTCGGGGTCTGGTCCATTTTTCGGCCGATCAACTCGACCTCGCGGATACGCGCCGGCTGAAAACATGGACCTGACCCCCTGGAATATCAGGGAAAAACTTCCACCGGGCTGTGAACGGTTACAGTTCTGCCTGGCCCGGGGAGGTCCAGCGCTTGTTTCGGCGCTGGCCGCCTGCACCGCCGCCCGGCCCCATCCGCGGGACAAGCTCCCGGCCCGATCCGGGTCGCGCGACGCGCGGATTGGTCGCGGCGCTGGGGCAGCAGCGGCTGCGGGGCCGGGCGGCGGTGGGACGCGGGGCTACTTGATCCCCGACTGGCGCCGATCGAGCGCCCCCTTGACGCCCAGGCGGCCGGGATCGCGGGCGATCTTGTCGGCAAAGACCCGCGCGTCGTCCACAATCGGCCGCAGGCGGAAGCTGATCTCCTCGATGTTCTCGGCCGCGCGGTTCAGCTTCTGGTACAAGTCGGGGTTGTGAATCAGCTGGCCGACTGTGCCCTCGCTGCTGTTGAGTGACTGGCTGAACTGGACGAGTTGCTCCATCAACTCGTCCAGCCGCGTGACGCTCTGGTCGACGCGGTTGACGATCGCCTCGCCCCTCTCGCCCAGGGGACCGGTGATCCCTTCCAGGTTCTGCATGTTCTTGTCCGCCCGCTGGGCCAGGCTATCCAGCGATGCCATCAGCTGGCGGGCGTCGGTCAACACCTGCGGCACGTCCTCCAGGGCCTGCCGGAGCTTATCGCGCAGTTCCTCGTCGCCCACCAGTTCGTTGACCGTGGCCATCGCGCTGTCGAAACGGTCCAGGGCCTGCTCCGACTTGGCCATGATCCGATTGAACTGGTCCTGGTTGTTTTCCACGAGCACGTTCATATTGCGGGCGACCTGTCCCACCTCGTTTCCCGCGTCCTGAATGGATCCCAGGGCCCGCACCATGTCGCCCTCCAGGTTCACCAGGACGCGCATCGCGTCCAGCGGGTCGCTGGTCACGACGCCGTCCAGGTATTCGCCGTCCTGGATCGGTTCGGCCGACGCGGCCGGGTCGCTGCTGGGGACGAACTCCAGCAGCGCGTCTCCCAGGAAGGTTCCGGTGCGGATGCGGCAGACCTCGTTCCGCCGCAGCACGCGCCCAGCATCGACGCTGGCCGTGACGAGCACGCCCCCATCGTCCAGCAGATCGATCCGGCTGACGCGGCCGATCAGGATGCCGCTCTTGCGGACCGGCGTGTCGATCGTCACCCCAGGGGCCGTGACGAAACGCACGTACACGGTCTGCTGGCGGCTGACGATCCGGGGAATCTCGCCGAATACGACGACGAGGATCGACGTGATGATGCCCGCGGCCACCACGACCACCCCCACGCGGAACTGGATGACGCGTTCGTCCACAGCTTCCTGCCATTCTCGGGCGCCGCGGGGCGGCCCCCGGACCGGTTGCGTCCGGGCCGCGCCGGATCGGCTGGCGCACGCCCCGCAACCGGACGTCCCTTCCCGTATCAAGTGTTCCGGCACGATCCTGGGCGGCCCAGGGATCTGGCTCCCGTATCGGCGCGGCCCGCCTGCGCATCCGCCCGGCCCGACCGTCGAGCAGAACGCCGGACCCCGTTCTGGGGCCTACCTGGCGGGTGCGCCGACCGATTCCCGCATTTCCATCAAGCGTTCTCCCGCCTCGCCCCGCACGAACTGGCGCACACGGGGATCATGGACCTGTTCCAATTGACTGGGGGGGCCGTCGAAGATCACCTGCGGTTCACCGGGCTCCAGGCGCGAAAGCGGGTAGACCATGACCACGCGGTCCGCCACTTTCTGAGCGGTGCGCATGTCGTGCGTCACCACCACGCTGGTGACGTGCTCCCGCGACCGGGTGCGGAGGATCAGCTCGTTGATCACGTCGCTCATGATCGGGTCCAGGCCCGTGGTCGGTTCGTCGTAGAGCATGATCTCGGGGTTCATCGCCAGGGCCCGGGCCAGGCCCACCCGCTTGCGCATCCCGCCGGACAACTCGGCCGGCTTCTTCACGACGATGCTGTCGGGCAGGCCGACGTCGGACAGCCGCGTTCGCACAATGTCGCGGACCTCCTCGTGGCTGTACTGCCCATGCTGGCGCAAGGGAAACGCCACGTTCTGGCCCACCGTGAGGCTGTCGAACAGGGCCGCCTGCTGAAAGAGAAATCCGAAGCGGATCCGCTCCTGTTGCAGTTCCCACTCGCCCAGGCGGGCCAGGTTGCGGCCGTCCAGCAGGACCGTGCCGCGCGTCGGGCGGATCAGGCCGATCATGACCTTCAGCAGCACCGTCTTGCCGCAGCCGCTTTCCCCGATCACGGCCACCGTCTGGCCGCGCGGGATATCCAGGTGGATGTTCCGCAGCACCTGGTGGTGCTGGAACTCGACGTGCAGATCGCGCAGTGCGACCAGGGGAGGCGCCGACCGCGCGGGCTGGGATGCCGGATGCGTCATGGCCGTGATCCCACTTCCAGCGTCTCAAGCGTGTCACACTTCCGGGAGGGGGGCGGGCGGGATGCGGCGGGCCACTTCCCGCCGGCGCGGGCCAGCCCGCTGCCCCGGCCCGGTGAGCGAACGTGGCCAGGGGAACAGGTCGGACGTCCCTACAGCAGCTTGGCGCCTTCCGGCCACAACGAATAGTAAATCCCATCCAGAAAGATGTTCAACAGCAGGTCCAGCATCAGGATCAGCACGAACGAGTGCACGAACGAGGAGGTTGCGGCGCGGCCCACGCCCTCCGCGCCCGGACTGCAGGTAAAGCCGCGATGGCAGCTGACCAGGGCGATCGCAGCCCCGAAGAAAAGACTCTTGAAGATGCCGCCGAAGAAGTCCCACGCCCCGACGAACTGCTGGGAGTTGTACCAGTAGAAATGGCGATCGATGTCCAGGATGATCACGCTGTAGAAATATCCGCCCACGACTCCCATGAAGTCGGCCATGATCGTGAGTGTGGGGATCATGAACAGGCAGGCCAGGAAGCGGGGGACCACCAGGTAATGCACCGGGTTGGTGCCCATGCTGTCCAGCGCGTCGATCTGCTCGGTGACCCGCATCGTGCCCAACTCGGCGGCCATGGCACTGCCCACCCGACCGGCCAGCATCGTGGCCGCCAGCACCGGCCCCAACTCCCGCACCAGCGACATGTTGATCACCGCCCCCAACCGGGATTGGAGGCCCAGCTGGCGGAACTGGAAGTAGCTTTGCACGGCCAGTACCATCCCGATGAAGGTGCCTGTCAGCGCCACCACCGGCAGGCTCAAGACACCGACCTGGTAAAGGTTGGGCAGCAGCGTTTCCCGGCGTGTCCGGCGGGTGAAGAGCCAGGCCATCGTCCGCAGGGAGAACAGCGCGAGGTCGCCCACCGCGGCGAAGGCGGCGATCGTCACGGCGCCCCAGTCGGCGATCCAGTCGTACCCCAGCCGCAGCGGGCCGGCCCGCCGGAAGTTCCGCAGCGGGCCATGGTTCTCGGCGGTCGACATGCCAGGTGGATTCCTCGTCCGAAGTCCTGTTCAGGCGGTCAGGCCGTGGTACGCGCGTCGCCTGCGATCAACAAACCAAGGGAGTTCGGTGCGTACGAAAACCCAAGCCTTCCCTGCGGCGACGGGTTGCGCGTGGAAATGTGACGCATCGACATTCGCCCCCATGGCGTTACGGGGCGCAATAGCTAGCAGCACGCCGCGCACGCAGGGCGCCGGTTCTAATGTCGACCGTCGGGCCGTGCGGCTTGAGACGCTTCTGTCGGTTGTCCCGGGCCGAGAAGCTGGGCGAGCCAGGGGGAGTTCTCCCGCGGGAGATGCCGTGAGCTGGACGCACGGCTGGGCCGGGGGCCCGTGCGCATTTGACAGGGGCCCCCCAGGAGGACTGGCAGAGCCAAATCCGGGCCTGTACGGATTTTTGTGTCAATGGCTCTGCCGAAGGGGACAGTCCCATTTTTCTGGCATCCATGCCACAAAAATCGGGACAGTCCCCCAAATCCTGCGCAGCTGCACGCGCGTGTGACGGCCCGCGGGAAGCAAGAACGGCGCGGCCCGCGGGTACCTTCTGAAGAAACCCGCGGGCCGGCGTGACAGATGGCGATCGGGGGCGAACCGTTCAGGTGGCGGGGGACGATCCGGGCGTCGGCCCGCCGCCGCGGCTCCCGGCGCCGGCTGCTTCCGCGGGCGGCTGTGCGGCCTCGCCGCGGAAGTTCAGCCGCCGCGGCTTGCCCTCGTCGTCCTTGATCACGTCGACGACGATCATGTCCTGCCCCTCGAACTGCCCCTTGAGCAGCTCCTCCGACAGCGGGTCCTCGATGTAGTTCTCGATAGCCCTCCGCAGGGGGCGGGCGCCGTAGTCGAGGTTCGAGCCCTTCCTGATCAGGAATTGCTTGGCGTCGTCGGTCAGGGTCAGTCCCAGCCCGCGCTCGCTCAGCCGGTGCCGGACCTTGCCCAGTTCCATGTCGATCACGTCCTTCAGGTCGTCGTCGGTCAGATGGCGGAAGATGATGATGTCGTCCAGCCGGTTGAGGAACTCGGGGCGGAAGACCTTTTCGATCCGCTCGTTCACCCGGTGCTTCATGTTCTCGTACGACACGTCGTCGTCGGGCTTCTGGAAGCCGAAGGCGGCTTCGTTCTTGATCGCCTCCGCCCCGGCATTGGTCGTCATGATCAGCACGGCGTTGCGGAAGTCGACGTTGCGGCCGAAGCTGTCGGTCAGGCGTCCTTCCTCCATCACCTGCAGCAGCATGTTGAACACGTCCGGGTGTGCCTTCTCGATCTCGTCCAGCAGGACCACGGAGTAGGGCCGGCGGCGGATCTTCTCCGTCAGCTGGCCGCCTTCCTCGTATCCGACGTAGCCCGGCGGGGCGCCGATCAGGCGGCTCACATTGTGTTTCTCCATGTACTCGCTCATGTCGATCTGGATCAGGGCGTCCTGATCCCCGAACATGAACTCGGCCAGGGCCTTGGCCAACAGCGTTTTCCCGACGCCGGTGGGGCCGGCGAAGATGAAGCAGCCGGTTGGGCGGCGGGGGTCCTTCAGGCCGCTGCGGCTGCGGCGGACCGCCTTGGCAATCGCTCGGATCGCCTCGTCCTGGCTGACGACCTGCTTGTGCAGTTCCTGTTCCATCTGCATCAAGCGCAGGCTGTCCTCCGTCGAGAGCCGCGTGAGCGGGATGCCGGTCATCTTGGAGACGACCTCGGCCACGACCTCTTCGTCGACCACGCCATCCGTTTCCCGCGACTTCTCGCGCCACTCGCGGGTGATGGTGTCCTTCTTCTTCCGTAACTTGTCGGCCTGGTCGCGGAGGGCGGCGGCCTTTTCGAAATCCTGGTTGGCGACGGCTTCTTCCTTCTCCTTGTTGAGCCGCTCGACCTCGTCGTCGATCTCCTTCAAGTCCGGCGGGCGGGTCATGGCCCGCAGCCGCACCCGGGCCCCCGACTCGTCGATCACGTCGATCGCCTTATCCGGCAGGCAGCGTCCCGTGATGTAGCGGCTGGACAGCTCGACGGCCGCCTCGATGGCGTCATCGGCGATCTGCACGCGGTGGTGCTCCTCGTACCGATCCCGCAGGCCCTTGAGGATGTCGATCGTTTCCGACTTGGTGGCCGGGTCGACCATGATCAGCTGGAAGCGGCGGTCGAGGGCGCTGTCCTTTTCAATGTACTTGCGGTACTCGTCCAGCGTGGTCGCGCCGATGCACTGGATCTCGCCGCGTGCCAGAGCCGGCTTGAGCACGTTCGCCGCATCGATCGCCCCCTCGGCGCCGCCGGCGCCGACCAGCGTATGCAATTCGTCGATGAAGAGGATCGTGTTGCGGGCCCGCCGGACCTCGTTCATCACCGCCTTGATCCGTTCCTCGAACTGGCCGCGGTACTTGGTGCCCGCGACCATCATCGCCAGATCCAGCACGACGATCCGCTTGTCACTGAGCAGTTCCGGCACATTGCCTTCCACGACCCGCTGCGCGAAGCCCTCGACGATGGCGGTCTTGCCGACGCCGGCCTCGCCCAAGAGCACGGGGTTGTTCTTGGTCCGGCGGCAGAGGATCTGGATGGCCCGCTCGATCTCCCGGTCGCGGCCGATGACCGGGTCGAGCTTGTTCTGGCGGGCCAGTTCGGTCAGATCGCGCCCAAAGCTGTCCAGGGCCGGCGTCTTGGACTTGCCGCCCTTGGCCGAGGCCGACTCGGCGGGGCTCGTTTCCCGGCCGCCGCGCTCGCCGCCTTCGCCGCCCTCCAGGCCGTGTCCCAGCAGGTTCAGCACCACCTCGCGCACGTCCTCCAGCTTCAGCCCGAGGTTCATCAGGACCTGAGCCGCGACGCCCTCCTGCTCGCGGAGCAGCCCCAGCAGGATATGCTCGGTACCGACGTAGTTGTGGTTCAGGTTCCGCGCCTCTTCCATCGAATACTCGATGACCTTCTTGGCCCGCGGCGTCTGGGGCAGCTTGCCCATCGTCACCATTTCCGGGCCGCTCTGCACCAGCTTTTCGACCTCCAGCCGGATCTTGCGCAGGTCGACGTCCAGGTTCTTCAGGACGTTAGCCGCCACGCCGCTGCCCTCCTTGATCAACCCCAGCAGGATATGCTCCGTGCCGATGTATTCGTGGTTGAAGCGCTGGGCCTCCTGATTGGCCAGTTGCATCACCTTGCGGGCGCGGTCCGTGAATCGTTCGTACATGTCGGGCCTCTCTCGCGGCATGGGCCGCCTCGCCGGAAAACGACCGCCGACCAACCGCCCGGGGCAGTCGCGTCGGCACGATCGGCTCATCCGCCGGCGTGCGGCTCAGTTTCCTGTCAGTCTATCCGCTCCGCCCACACCGGAAGTCCGGCGTAAGCCTCATACGATCCGGCGGCGACTCCTCGCCTCTTGCCGCGCACCCGCGGCTCTCCGCCGGCCAAGCGAACCTTCACGATCCTGGGACGTCCAAGCAAGGGGAGGGGGGGGCACGACCCGTTTGAGTTTTCCGGCCAGGCTCCAGGGAAGGCTGAACTCACTCCGAACCCTGCCGGACCCCTGAATCTCCGCAGGGCGCGGCGAGCCACTTCAGGCCGCCCGTGGCACCGCGCCGGGCTCGTCATCCGCCGGCGGGCCGCCGGTGGCGACCGGACCAGGTTGCCCCGGTTCCTCCGGGGCCTCGTCGGTCGCGATCGACTTCGTCCCCAAACGCTCCACCAACTCCCACTCGCGCTCGATCTCCATCTGCCAGGTGCCCGCCTGATCCCAGCGGCCTACCTGGCGCAGTTGCTGGCGGGCCTCCTCCACCAACCGGCGGTGTCGGAACATGGCCGCCCGCATCAGTCCCGCCTCGACATCACGGGGATGCCGCTTGAGCAGCTGGCCCAGCAGCAGTTCCACCTGGTACCAGTTGCCTCTTAAGTATTCGCAGTGCGCGTGTCGGAACAAGTCCTCCGTCGTGCGGGCCCCGTCCTGCTGCGGCTCGCGCCACCAGGTCACAACGACCGTGGCCAGCCACAGAACGATCGCTGACAGCCAGAGCAGGGTACGACCACCAGCTGGCAGGACCTCATCCCAAATCCAGGTTGTGACCAGGGCCGAATTCAACACCAGGGCGAAGAGCAAGGCCCACCCCAGTCCCACGAAATCGCCCCAAATCCAGAGCCGAGGCAGCCCCGGCCAACACAATAGTATCCGTGACACAGGTCGCATCGGGCGCCTCGCGGTTCCATCCATAGTCCGCCCGCCGGGACCAGCCGGGCAAGTCGCCGGGGAATTGTAACTCGTAAACAAGGACCCAGCAAGGCAAGTAAATGCAGCGTTTGGGGTTAGGACGTCCGTGATGACGGGCCGCCCCGGCCGTCGCGACGGCAGGAAGCCAATCGGGTGGAATCGCTACGATTGTGACGACCGTTCGTCTGTGCGAGATTGCATAACCGTGGAACCCGGGGGCAGATATCGCGGTCGACCGACAACACAGGCGTTCATGAACGGGAACCAACAAGGTGTCGGGACCGAATCGGACCAGCCGACCGGGGGCGGTTGCGACCGGCGGCCCGCGGCGGCCGGTACCCCGCCGGTCGACCTGTTGCGGATCCTGGATGCCAATGCCAATCGGGCCCTGGAAGGCCTGCGCGTGGTCGAGGACTTTGCGCGGTTCGCGCTGGATGATGGGCATTTGACCGAACTCTGCAAGGGACTGCGCCACGATCTTTCCACGGCCATGCAGGCCGTACCCGGCCACTGGCGCCAGCTGGCGCGCGAGACCCGGCAGGACGTGGGGACCGAGGTTACGGCCGGTCAGGAGTTCGAGCGGCGCGACCCGGCGGCGGTGGCGGCGGCCGGATTTCAGCGGGTCCAGCAGGCGCTCCGCTCGCTGGAGGAGTACGCCAAGATACTTTCGCCTTCCCTCGCGGCGCGGCTGGAGACGTTGCGTTATCGCAGCTACACCCTGGAGCGGGCCGTGGGAATTTCCGCGGACAGCATCGGCCGCCTGGGCGGGACCCAGCTCATGGTGCTGCTGGACGGCGGCGACACGCTGGACACCTTTGCGGCGCGGGCGCGGCGGCTGGTCGCAGCCGGCGCGGACGTGCTGCAGCTGCGCGACAAGCGACTGGGCGACGCCGAGCTGCTCGCGCGGGCCCGCTGCCTGCGGCAGCTGACCACCGGCACCGCGACGCTGCTGGTGGTGAACGATCGGCCCGACGTGGCCCGACTCTGCGGTGCCGATGGCGTCCACCTGGGA
>Ga0209398_1000209_pt1 | contig 40995 bp, 53 predicted proteins | sample AshMeaBigSpring_FD_184125 | JGI IMG/M metagenome (GOLD analysis project Ga0209398, IMG submission 184125) | Groundwater microbial communities from Big Spring, Nevada to study Microbial Dark Matter (Phase II) - Ash Meadows Big Spring (SPAdes)... | ecosystem: Environmental > Aquatic > Deep...
TTCGCATTGGGGTTATTACTGAATGCAAGTGGGCAGCAAAAAGCCCCTTGGGCGGGGGTTGATGGTGAGCATGGCGGAAGAGGTGAGATTCGAACTCACGGACCCTTGCGAGTCGACGGTTTTCAAGTCTTCGGTGGAATCCTTAAAAATCAACAGCTTGAGTCGAATTCATTTCCGCAACCCGCCATATTTTTTGGCCTGTAAGGTGTTGATTTTACTGGCGCGTTACATGTAGTTGCGGAAACGATTATTGCATAAAAGTGCCCCCATGCGACTACCCTTTCGGGCTGGGGGCTGCGCTATCGGCTCCAGCCATGACCAGGGCCGTCCTGGCAGGTTCTCGCGCTGGTATTGCCGCCCCAGCGCCCCCGTTGGCTTTCCGGGTCATGAAGGCGGGGCTTAAATCAAGTCGGCTTCGGCCTTCCTTCGACGCACCAGGCCGGGCAGCACGCGGCCACCACCACGCACCCAGCGCATGAGCTGGGTCTTCGCTTCGTCCCAGTCCTCGGCGTTGACCTTGCGGCGCAGAGTGGATGCCTGAAGGTTGCCCAGGCCAAGGTTGTAGGAGAAGTCAGCAATGGCGCTCAGGCGCGTGCCGGCGATGCCAGGGCACAGGGCCAGCGTGCCACGCGCGAAACGCATGGCGTCCTGCTGCATGCGACGGTCGGCATACTCCTGCGTCCAGGCTTGGCCAGGCACAACGTCCGGGCCGGTCGAGCCCCAGCCGCATGTCCACACACCGGCCGGGCACAGGTAAGGCATGAGCCGGCACCCCTCGAAGGTCCGGATCAGAACGTAGAGCTGCGCCAGGTCAGCCGATCCGACGGTCACGGCTGAGCACCCGCGAAGCAAAGTAGAAGCCGATGATGACGCCGACCAGCTCCCGGTCCCAGTCGCCCATCTTCCAGCCCTGAGCGTTCAGGGCCACGACCCACAGGTACAGGGCGATCGACGCGGCGGCCGGTCGGATGATGCCGTTCCACAGGTCGGCGATGAAGATGCCAGAGCGCTCGGTCGCGCGACCAGTCGCCTGCATCCAGGCGCTGGCCTCGATGCGAGCGATGTCGGCGTCTGCCTGGACGACCACCTCCTTGACGCCAAGCTCGGACTGAAGGCGCAGGCGCTCGCAGTCGCGCGTATGGCGCTTGTCATCCAGATCGGCCTGGAGCCGGAGCATTTCCAGCTCGTGCTTGTGGTCCTGCCGTTTGTTGAGCCAGGCGGATACCTGGCCCCAGATCATGCGGAAGGCCGCACCACCCAGGAAAGAAAGAATCGCGCTCATTGATGCACCCCCATACAGGGATGCTATGGGCGCGACCCTTCAGTCCCGGATATTTGTCACTCGTTGTCGAGCGCGTCGGACATCACACGCACGCGGCGCTGGCGCAGGGCGCGCATTTGTTCGGCAGTGGCCTCGCCGTCGTCATCGCGTGCCAGCTCCTGGCGGATCGAGCCGTTGATCTTGCGCACCGACTTCTCGGCAGCGGAGAACTCCAGCATCTTCTTGCGACCCTTGGCCGGATCGCCATCGCCAAGCTCGGCAGCGACCTTGCGGGCCTCGTCCTGGCGGCCGTTCTTGACGTAGTAGTCGAAGGTCTGCTTGGCATCGAGCACGCGCTTGCGGTCGTCGTAGTAGGCCCGCTCGCGCTGCGCGTCGTCGTTGGCCCCATAGAAGCGACTGGCCAGCGGCACGCGGTTGACGCTCACGTCTTTGCCGCGCGATCCGGCTTGTGCGGTGTCGATCGCCTGGTCAAGCGTGCGGCCAGGACCACCGGTCATCGTGTAGAAGACGTGCTTCATGATGTCGGGGCTGATGTCGATCGCACCGGGTTTCACCTTGTCGCCGCCGGTCGCGTCGTTGAGCATCTTGGATGCGCCGATCCACACGTCAGGCGTGCTCTCAAAGTGGCGGGTATAGGCAGGCTTGGGGTCGGTCTTGCCGAAGCCTCGGTCAGCCGACTTATAGACCGGCGCGCCAGTGAAGGACTTGTTCTCGGCGATTTGAACGGCAGGGTCAAGCACGCTGGGCGCAATGAGCTGGCCAAGCGACGGAGACGCACCAAGCGGACTGAACGCATCGAGGAACACCCCTGCAATGCTCCAGCCGTACTCAGAGGCGTTGCGCGGATTCTTGCGGAAGATGGCATCCGACAGAAGGCGACCGGCGTTGTGGAAGACGTGAGGCCCCAGCGGCAGCGGCACCTTGACGTATTCGCCAGGGCGCATCGGGTTCATGAAAATCCAGTTGCGAGACTTCTCGAACTCGGGGATCAAGTCGTATCGGTTGCGCTTGGTCTCTTCATCGTCGCCAGCGGCCATGCGGTTTATGGCATCGAGCACGAAGCCCATGACAGCGATACCGCCAACAAACGCCTGAGCCTTGCGACTCGTGACCATGGCCTGCGCCAGCCGGGCCGTACCCTGCACGCTCGCGTTGAAGAACATGTAGAGCGAATTGATCGGGGGGGTCAGGTTGCCCTTGCGGTTGAAGTTGACCGTGATGTTCTTGGCGATGCTGGCGGCCTTGGCCGTTGAGACATTGGCGTCGCGCGCGGCCTGGAAGACGGACAGGCGCACCGCGTTTTCGATGATGTCGTTGTAGTCGTCCACGAACTCCAGGGCCAGGCGAGCCAGTCGGCGCGGGTCCGACTTGCCTTGCTGCATGCGGGCGACTTCTTTTTCCAGGTCGGCCATGCGCTTGTCCGAATTCTCGAACACCTGCATGTACCCAGTGGTGCCGCCTGCTTCCTTGAACTCGCTGGCGTAGCGTGCCCACTGGCCGGTGCCTTGGCCACGGACGATCGCGTGCATACCCTTGAACGCCTTGGGCAGGTTGGCCATGGCCTCACGCTGCAATCCTTCGGCGTCGGTGCCCTCCAGGTTGACCAGTGCGCCCTGGATGTCGCGGGCAAAGTTGGTCAGCCAGAACATCGGGTTGCGCTGGGTCAGCAAGGAAGCCAAGAAGCGCGTGCCCTTGTTGGCCACCTCCAGAATCTTGTTCATCGGTGCGATGTCCAGATTCTTCATGGCGTGGGCCATGGCCATCGCGCGCTCACTGTCCTTGCTGAAGACAATGAAGTGCTCCTGGCCGTAGTGCTTGACCATGACCACGTTGTCAGCGGTCTGGTACAGGGGATCGACAGCGCTGCGGATCACCAGACCCGTGTCCTTGTCGATGCGCGGTTTTGTAGGCGGAACGTCAACCTTCCAGAAGTCCGGGTTCGGGTACTGCTTGGCCATGGCCAGAAGCGTGCGACCGACGACGGCCTTCTCGGCGCGGATCGCACCAGTCTCAGCCTGCGCGACGATGTTGGCCAGGATGTTGACCACTTCACGGTTGGAGCCCACTGCGCGCTTGGATTCAGGGCCTCGAATGCTGAAACCCATACCCTTCGGCGTGCCCGTGCTCTTGATGTCGCGCTGGAGCGGGACGTAGTGCTTGTACGCGGCTTCCCAGGCCGCCACGACGCCAGCATCCTCCAGGCCGTCGGCGACCAGGTTGGTGCGGGTGTCGGCCAACAGTTGGTCCACATCGGCAGCAATCAGGGAAAGCGCCTTGTCCTTACCTGCGGCATTGAAGTCGGCGAGCACTTTTGCGGCCTCTTGGTCGCTCATGCCGGACAGGGCATCGTTGTCCTGCATGCCGGGGTTGATCGCCTTCATCGCAGCATTGCGCTCGGGCGCATGGCGAGCGTGCAGGTACTGGTTCACGTCGTCCATGGTGACGCCGACGTTCTTGCCTGCGACTGCAATCTTCTTCAGAAGCGGCTCGACCTGCTCGTCGTAAATGCGCGAGACGCGCGCGGCCACGCGACCGTGGTACAACTCTTCGCCCAGGTAGGCGTCCTTGGACTCGGACATCTTGCCATAACGCTCTGCAATCGCATCGCGCACGCGCTTCACGTCGATCTTGTTGTTCTGGATCGCGCGGATGAAGGCGTCGCCGGTACCGGGCTCAGTGACTGTCCAAGAAGTGGAAGCCGATGCCACGCCCTGGCTGAACAGCACCGCCGTGGTGTTCTGATTTGGCGTGCCGCCAGACATGCGGACCGTTTCCATGACAAACCGCTCGGCCGTCGAGGCATTGGCTTCACGCAGCCATTTCGCCAGCCGCGCCATGCCAAATACTTCCGCGACCCGCGCCAGAGCCTGCGCGATGCGCTGGATCGTCGTGGGGGTGGGCTTGTTCGTACCTTCGGCAAGATTCTCGGCAACCTCTGCAAGCGCTTCTTCAACGGCCAGCGCTTCGTAGTTGGCCAGCCGGTCCCCGGTCAGAGCGCCGCGCTCTTCATACATCGAGCGTTTGTCCTGGCCATCGACCGACTTCTTCCAAGTCGTGGCAAGCCGACGCACCACCGCGTCGCCAGCCGCCAGGTCCAGCATCGACGCGATATAGTCTGCATTTCGGGTGAAGCGAACTTTCGCGCCCCGGTGAAACAGCTCATGAAAGACCGTCTGATGAACGTCGATGACCGAGCCGATGTTGTCGGCGAAAAGAAGTATTCGTCCATCTGGGAGAGTACCCCCCATTGGACGTATTCCAGACGCGACCGTAACCCCAGCGGCAGCGGGGTCAGCGAAGACTTCGATCCCAGGAGCGTCCGGGACACCCTTTATGGCCGTCTGTGCGGCCTTGCGAACCGCATCAAGCGACATCTTCCCTGGAACTGACGCATCACGGCCAACCGGGCTGTATAGACGCATGCCGTCAGCGTCTGTCTGGTCCGTGTCACGGAACAGCATGACACCCTTGTCGGTCTCACGGGACTCGACGGTCTGGAAGAAGTGATCGAAGCCTGCACGGATTGCTGGAATCTCCCCGGCCGTGGGGTACGGGTAGCTGTCCTCCAGCTCGAAGCCGATGGCCTCGGCAGCCTTCCAGGTCTCGGGCGAAACGATGTTGGCCAGGTAGTCGTTGGATGCGTCCTGGTCCTGGAGCTTGGAAATCAGGTAAGACTCGAAGGCGCGCGCCGACATTTCCGGGTCAGTCGTCCAGTATTCCTTGGAGCGCTTGGCGTCCAGCTTGGCCGACCGCGCCTTGATGGCGGTTTCACGGATGGACTTCATCACCGCGCCAAAGGCTTCGATCATTTCCTTGCGGACCGCGCCCTGGTGCTGGAAAGCGGACCCACGGGACGCGAGCGACACATCGAGGGCGTCGGTCATCATGCCGTCGCCCTTGGCGCGCATGCGAGAGAAGTAGTTGTCCAGGGCGTGCCACCACTCATGGCCAAGTGAGCCCGCGCCGGACTTCTTGGTCAGGTTGATGACCACCTTGCCTGGCTCGTAGTGCGCAGCGGCCGGGTTCACGCCACCGCCACCACGGGCACCGAAGGCCAAGCCAAGTTCGCCGTTAAGCGATAGCGCCTTGGGCGGCACACCAATGATGGCAGCCATGTCCATGAGCGCATCGAAGGCGTCGTTCAAGTCTTTCTGGCGGCGACCCTGCTCGACCCAGTTGCCAAACTCCACGCCACGGAAGCCGAACGTCTCGCCAAACATCTGCGGCGTCACGTCCTGGCCGTTGCGCATGTCTTCGCCGACGCGCGGCTCGTTGGTGTCGCGGCGCTCGCGCGGGATTTCCTTGGACTTCTCCAGCTTGGCAACCAGCTCGGCCTGGTTGTTGAAGCGGTAGTCGCGCGCGGCCTTGATGTTGTCAAAAGGCCCGGCCAGGAAAATCGGGTTGCGACCGACTTTCTTGCCAACCCAGTACCCCTTGGAATCGCGTCGAGAATAAATCTCGAAGCTCGTCTCCTTCTTCTTGGCAGCGGGGTTGATGTCAAGAGAGTCGTAGCGCTCCTTGAATGCCTTGAGCGCTTCTTCCTTGGTGAAGCCTGTTGCGAGTTGGCGCGGCCAGTTGCTGAATGCTGTGGCTGCCGCCTCCTTCTCGACCGTCCAGATCACCTTGGCTGGTTTGTACTCAATGCCGTTATGGATCGAATACTGGCCAGAACTCAGGCGCACACCGCTGAGCGATTGGCGATGACCCACAAGCATGTAAAGCTCGACGCGGCCAGCGACATCGCGCATTCCCTTTGATGTGAATTGCGTCATGAGCTGCTTGGCGCGCTCGACATCGAGGCGGCCGTCCATGAGCTTCATGGTCGTCTCGCGCAGCAGTCGGACCTGATCCGCCCATTGCTTGAGCTTCCAGGACTGGCGTGGCTTGTTGGCCGGAATCTCGTCGCGCGCTGCATGAGCGAAGGCAACAGCCCAAGGGCTTGCGCCGCCATCGAGCAGTGCCTGGTAATCCGGCTGCGGCCAGATTTTGGACAGCGGCTGATTGGCGATGTCGTCGTCTGCGACCGCGCCCAGGTCGTCCTGGAAGGATGTCCAGACATCCTTGCGAGCGCCACCAATCTTCTCGCCGAAGTCCTCGATCTTGCCGTTTGGCTTGGCGGTAGCGCGCGGGTCTGGTGTTGGCTCCACAGTCGTGATGGCGACACCATTCCCGTCGAAGGGCTCGAAGCTCTGTGCAGCCAGCTCGCCGTCCTCGGGGTTCCACCAAAGCGTGATCGGCTTGTTCAGGCTGTCGGCCATTTTCTGGATGCGCTTGGCCATTTCCTTGCCATCAGACTCGGTTGACCCTTCCTTCACAAAGGCGTTGGCCACGGCTTGGGCTGGCGTCATGCCAGGCGACGGCATGGGCGCTTGCGCATCTTGCGATGCAGGCGGACTGCTGAAGATGTCCGTCTGGCCACGGGATGCGGCCACATCGGCAGGTCGGTCGCTGCCGGTCAGAGCGAAGTCGTCGCGCTGGGCATCGGCTTGGGTCTTCTGTTCCGCCTCGCGGTCCAGGCGAGCGCGCTCCTGCTCGGCTTGCTCCAGCTTGGCAAGCCGGTCCTCGATGTCCTTCGGGGTGTAGCTGGTCAGTCCTTCGGCTTGGATGTCTTCGGCGGGTCGGCTCGCTTGAGCTGATCCAGCGTCTTGCGATCCTGCGGGTCGGGCTGCTTGCCCGCCAGCATCTTCTTGAACAGGCTCACGCCCTGCGGGCTGCGCCAGACTTTCTTGGCTTCCTCGTTCATCTTCGGGCCTCAGTTGGTTGATGATGTCGCCACGGCTTGCGCGTGGCACTTCCCCGAACATGTCCGATGCGGGTTTGTTCGCTTCAGTGTAGGCCATGTCGGCAGCGCGACCCAGGGCTTCCACCACGGGCTTGACGCTGCGCGAGTTGCGCACGAACAGATCGAGCACTTCACCGACAAGCGGGTCCGCAGTCATGTCCAGTTGCTGCGCGGCCTTGGCCAGGGCGATGCCTTCACGGCGCGCGTTTACGGCAATCTCGGCCGCCTGCGTCACCACGTCACGGATGTCCAGTGCGCCAGCACCATCCAGGCGGGCCATCTTTGGAGCCACCTGCGCCAGTGCGGACAGCACGTTGCGGGCTTCGGGGTCTTGCGCCTGCGCGTACAGGCGGACCAGTTGGTCGTTGCCGTAGGCGCGCGAGAAGACGGCGGCGCTGATCCGGTCCACGGCCTGCTTGGTCGGTTGGCCATTGGTGTCAAGCAAGCCACCTTGCTCGGACTGAGGCATGGCGCGCACGAACTGGCGCACGGTCTCGGGAGTGATGGACCCGTCCTCGGCGAACTGGAGCGCATCCAGGCTCACGCGCTGGGCGTCGTTCTTGTCCTGCTCCACGGGAGACAGCGAGAGGTTGCCGACCGTGTTGGAAACGTCCCCGATGTCAGCGGTCAGGGAATCCTTGGGCATGATGCGCACCAGCACCGGCTGCTTCATGCCCTTGATGACCTTTTTGCTGATGCCATGCAGGGCGTCGTCGGTCAGCTCCTTGCGGTAGCCGTCGGCCTTTGCGCTGCCGTAGGCGGTCTGCAAGCCAGCGATGCGGCCATTGCCTGCAATCGCACGGATCGCCTGCACCTGGTCGTTTCCATAGTCGATATTGGCTGTACCGTCGGACTTGTTGGACGCAAGCACCTGGTCAGCCTCGACCACAGCGTACTGCACGGGAATGCGTCGGCCGTCGCTGGCCACCGCCACGTCTGACTTGCCGATCTGCGTGGCCGGTACCGTGCCGCCTGAGACCACGGGTGCACCGTTGGCGAAGTCGCGCGAAAAGCCCAAGCGTCCGTAGTCTGGATTGGCGGCGATGCTGGTCATTTGCGCCACTGAGGAAGGCGTCGCACGGTTGCGGTTCTGGAGCACCATTCCGTCAGCCTGCGGCGTTGGCGGCGTCCAGCCAGAACCAAGAAGGCGCTGAATCAGGTCGGACGGGGTAGAGGCAGGGCCAGGCTCAGGCGACTGCGCACGCTGCGCGGCTGCGCGCTGAACGTCAGGCGTCAGGCCCAGGTTGTTCATGCGCTCGACCTCGGCCTGGATGGCGACCAATTGATCGGACGGCATTGGGCTGGCGTTGCCCTGCGGATCGACCTGCATGGTCGGCTTCGGATTGCGAACGGACGGATCAAAGCCCAGCGCCAGCGGTTGCGGGTCTGGTTGCGGCTGTGGATCAGGCTCTTGACGCTGGGGCAGCTTATCGAAGATGCGCGCCACGGTCTGCTGGATGACTTGCGGGGTCTGGCGGTCAGCGACTTCCTGAGCCGCCTGGTCAATCGCACGCGCCACCTGGCGCTCGATGCCACCTTTGCCGATGTCGCCTGCATTCGTGGCCACGTCGGTACCGGCACCCACACCCAGGCCGATCATGCCGCCATACAGGCCCTGCTTGCCCATGGCGTTCAGGTCGATGTCCTCGCCCTTGGCGGTTTGCTTGCCGATGTAGTTGGACGACTCTTCGCCACCTTCTTGTAGGAATTCCTTGGCTCCGGTCTTCACGGCAGACTTGCCGATTTCGGCTGCACCTCGAACGGCAGATTCGCCAGCAAGGCGACGCGCCACGACGCCCTCAGCACCACCGCCCAGCAACTTGCCAAGCACAAGCGACGCTGCCGCGCTGATACCCGCGCCCTGATACCGATCGCCCATGGCCTGGCCTTCGGTATCTGCGAAGGTCTCGGCTGCGTTCTGTGCTGCGCCGGTCACGACAGATGCGCCCGTTGCGGCTGCGCCTGGTGTGACGCTGGCCAGGCGCGGGAAGAGCTTGGCGATGGTCGGCAGCATCTTGACCGTGCCGGCAGCGGCACCAGCGGGTAAGAACATTGAGCCGAGCGTGGAGATAGCCGTATCGGCTGCCGCGCGCGGGTTTTGCAGAACGATGCCGGGCAGGTCCGTGATGCCGACGTTGGGGTCTTGCAGCGCCTGGTTGATTTTGGACTTCTGAAAATTCAGCGCATCAGACCCAACCACCTCGTCGATGGCCTTCATGCCCTTGGACATGCTCTTGGACACACCGAGGTCGATCGTGTCACCTGTAAGCATGTTGCCCAGGTCCGCCACGCCCTTTACGATGGTCGGACCAATCTTCAGGCCAGCGGCTGCGACATCCCTGAGATTGTCAGTCCAGCTCGCATCTGGAGAGGATGTCTCCCCATCGAGATTTCCGGTGAATTCTTTTAGCTTCGGCTGGTCAAGTTGGCCGGAAAACTCTTTAAGGGGCATTCATTACTCCATGACGTACTTCTTCCCGTCCGGCGCTTGATAGACAGGCTTTCCGTTAGAAGTGCCGATCTGCTTGTAGCCTGCTGGGACTTTCGCCTCAATTTTTGGTCCGCTTGCGCTGGGTGCCGGATTTTTGTTTCCGGTTTTTGTGATGCCACGACGCTCCAGGCGCTTGTTCACTTCCGCAGTGATGTCCGCCTCGGAAGCGCCCGGCATTTCCTTCTCGACGGCCGCAATGATCTGGTTTCGGGTCTTCGCGTTGGTTGCATCCACGCCAGACCCTTTTGGCACCGCCGTGCCCACGGTCCGCATGTCGCCTTTGGTTGGCACGGCCGTGACGGTTGCCGTGCCGTCATCGTTCAGGATCGTCACGAGCTTATCCAGGCCGCCTTCGACGCGATCGCGCCGAGCGTTCGACAGGTTTGCCGCCGCGCCGGATGCACCTGCGGCCGCGTTGCGCTGGTTGGCCAGGGCGTTCTGAGTGTCAGAGAACAACTTGGCCAGCGCCGGATTGGACTCAAACTGGTTGCCGGTCAGTGCGTTGATGGATGAGCCGGTGTTGCCCACGTTGTTGAATGGAGCCTTGCCACTTGCAGCAAAGAAAGCCTGTGCGGTTGGCAGTGCAAGCGCTGGGTTTTGGATGACGGCATCCACGGCACGCATTTCCTGGTCAGTCTGCGCGGCCTTGGCCATGTCGTCCACCTTGCCGCCCACGCCCAGGGTCTTGTTGAACAGGGCAATCGAGCGCGCAATGCTGCTCATCTTGTCTGGCGTCACGGGTGCGGGCTGGACTGGACCGACGCCATCGACCGGCGTCTCGTAGGACGGACCAAAGCTACCCGTCTGCATGAAGCTCTCAATGGCACCGCGTCGATCCAGCGGCACCTGCTGCTCTGTCATGACAGTCTTGAGCGGGTCGCGTTGCAGCCCGAGCTTGAGCGCCAAAAGCTCAGCTTCTGCCCCTGCCTTGTTTCCGGCCATGTTGTTGTGATAGACCTGCGCCCCCTTGAGAAGGGAGTCCTGCTCGGCCTTTTCGCGGTATGCCGGGCCAAGCGCTGCCGCCTTGAGTAAGTTGGCAATGCCCTGGCCTGCGGCGAGTGCGCCACCGTTTGCGTCGATGGTGAAAGTGCTCATCGTCCGATGCTCCGAAGTGCGTTGATCCAAGACGTGTTGTTTGCGCCCGTCCACCCCTTGCTGGCGTTGAGCGTGGCAATCGGGTCAGAAGTCGCGTTTGCTGCTGCCAGGTCTGCGCCCGTCACGCTTCCAGTCGATCCGCCGCCAATCATCCCCGCCGTCCCCAAGCCCTGGAGGATGCTGCCGCCAAACTGCATGCCAGCATCAGGACGCCCGGCGACCTCGATGGCGATCTGGTCGGCAGCCTGGTTGCCGCGCGAGAAACTGCCAAGTTGATCGATAGCCTGCCCGGTGTCCATGAGGCGGATGCCCTCATTCATGCGCAGGCGATTGGCCGACGTGGACTTGCCCAGAAGGCGAGCCAGTTGCTCAGCCGCCTTGAGGGATTGAACATCCGACGCGGCCTTCGCTGTGGAGTAGTCGTCCGAGACATTGCCTTGCGTGGTCTGCTGCTGCGCGCGGATCGCCTGGCTCTCGCTGACAGGCGTAACCAGCTCCTGCGTGATCTGCTCGGCAAGCTGCGTTTGCTCGGTCTTACGGTCTTCTGTGCCGTACTCTCGCGCCGTGTCCATGGCTTTTTGCTCGGCCTGCATCTGCAAGTCGCGCTGGCGCTGGAGACCTTCGCGGATGGCTGCGTTTTGACGCTCTTGTGCGTCCTGCGCGGCCTTGTACTGCATGGCCGATCCAGCGACCATGGCGATGAGCGATGCAATGGTGATTGGGTCCACTTCCTGCCCTCCTTAGCTTCCCGAATACCGCTGGCTAGGCGAGGAAACGCCGTACCACTGCTGGCCATAACCGCCAGCCGCACGGCCAGCGTTCGCCTGGTTGAGCAGGTACGCCTGGCTCAGGTCATTGAACAGACTGCCGATGCTGGAGCCGGATCGCTGCTGCGCCACGCTGTCCGCGCTGACCTTCAGGCCGTTCAAAGCCATCGTGGCCGCGCTGCCAGTGTCAATGCCGGACTGCGCCATGCTGATGAGGTTAGAGCGGGTCTTCTCGTCCGCCGCCTTCAGGTCTGCCGCAGACTGGTCGGCAATGCCGCCAGCGCGAAGCAGGCCCTCATTGGTGCGACGGTTCAGCTCGGCATTGCTGTCCACATCCACCGATCCGCCAAGTAGGCCCGTGCGGGCCAGTGCGAATCGGTTGGTCCGCTCAGCCTCGGTCGCCTGGCGATCCACCTCGGTCTTGTTCAGGTCATAGACCGTGCTGCGCTGGTCCGCATAGAGCGTGTCGCGCGAATTGGCTGGATCGCCGTCCACCCAGCTCCCGCTCGCATCTTTCACCTTGTTGGCGAAGATGTTGTTGATTTCGTCCGTGGCCGCCTTGATGCGTGCCTGACGCTCTTCCTCTTGTCTCCGGCTTTCGGCTGCCGGATCGCCACCACCACCGCCTCCCATGTCAGGCCCCTTTCATCGCTACAGCCAAAGGCCGGTTGAAACAAGAAAACTCTCCGTGCGCCTTGATGTGGGCTCTCGCATACGCACTCGCGGCTTCCACTGCTGAGCTGAAAACACCCAAGTAGCGCTTGCGCCCATTGATCCTGATGTTTGCCTCGAAACGTCCATATGGGCGCTCTACCACACCCTTGGGGAGTTGCTTCAGGTTGGCTTGATTGCTCGTCTGATCTGCGCAGCGCAGGTTCGACCAGCGGTTATCGCTCGGGTGACCGTTGATGTGGTCGATCAGGTCTGGCGCTGTCCGACCGGTCATGAGCACCCATGCAATTCGATGCGCGTAGTAGCGCTTGCCTGCTAGGCCAATTTTGATGCTGCCATCCGAGTGCTTCGCGCCTGCAATCAGCGAGCGCGGCACCTTCGGCTTTTGCCTTAGCCAGTAGATTAAGCCCGTCTCGGGCTCGTATCGCCAGTTGGCTGCCGCCAGTTTGTAATCCAGTTCCGCCACATCACACCTCCAACTTCTGCCTCACCACCGTGTAGGCTGGCTCAAATCCTTTGCGAGCAAGCAACCTGGCCATGCCAGGCGCGCATCGCGCTTCAATCACTTCGGCACCGGCTGACCGGCACCACTGCCTGAACTTCTCCCAGAAGGCGTCCATGGCTGCATCCATTTGCTCGCCAGCAATCGCCATGACGTTCACTGCGAGCTGGCGCGGGTAGTGGACGAACTCAAAGGCCCCTGCCAGTACAGGCCGCTCGCCGTCGTACACCGCACCAATGACCGCACGGCCATCGCGCACCATCCCGAACAGGTCGCGCGGCTCAAAGTCGCCGCAGGTCGGGCAGCGCGTCCATAGCGCCAGCATTGCTTCTTGCTGATCTTCAAGCCCTTTGTGGTCGCTCTCGGAGAAAAATCTGACTTTCATCCGCCAGCCCCCAGGTCGTCGAAGTACAGGGTCACGGCATCGAGTCGGAAAGGCTTGGTGTCGAAGTTGCGAAACTTCAGCGAGAACTCGGTGCCGCAGCACTCGACAGGGATCATTCCGCCGCCGCGCGTGTTTCCTTTGACCGTCACAGAGTCGGTGAAGGCCGTCTCGTCGCGCACATCAAAGCCCACCGAAAACTCGCACTTGCCTTCGAGCACCAGGTCAGCGCCGAAGATGCGTTTGGTGTGCCCTGGCTTCTTCAGGTCCATGTACGGGAGCTGGACAATCACCTCGAACGCCTGGCCCTGGTCGGCATGCACGTCCGTGTCGAGCTTGAAAACATCGTCGCCGCAGCGGATGTAGAGCGTCTGGCCAAGCTCGGCAAATGCGTCCGCAGGCTGGGGCAGGAAGTAGTGCGACCAGGCTGCAATCTTGGACGTGCGCGAAATCGAATAGACGAACAGCTCGTTGCCCATGGCGCAGACATACTGGCCAGTGCCGTAGAAGTAGAACGACCTGGGGGAGACGCCACCAGCCTTCAGGCGCGAGCGCACCAGCGTGTCAATGGGCGAGCCCACATCCACGTCGGCCAGGTTGTTCGTGAGCTGGAGCGTTGTGATCGAGCGAAAGCCGTAGTCCGACAGGAAGTACAGATCGCCCGAGACGTTGGAGACCGTGCGCGGATGGCTCGTGCCCACGTTTTCCACGATGTCCTGGATGGCCATGGCAGCGGGATCGGGGTCCACCCTCCAGACCTGCGCACCATCCTTGGACAGCACAACCAGGTTGCCCTGGTAGATGCCAAGTGCGTTGGCCGAACGGTCGCCGCGCGAGTTGAGGCCAGTTGGCAGGAAGCCCGCGTCGTTGGCAGCCGACCAGTCGCGCGGGTCGCCCGTCTTGGAGTAGCGCACCGTGTCGCCATTGACCGCAAAAATCTTGCTGGCCGTCTTGATGACGCCGGAAGACTTTGGGCAGTTGGAGTCCGTGACGCGGCTGCTGGCGCTGCCGTCCAGGTAGTGGTGCTCAATAAATCCCTGGTCGTATTCGACGGCCGTGTAGATGAAGCCGTTGAAGACATCGGCATAAGGCACGTCGATGACGCCCTTGCTGCCGTCCAGGTACGGCACGAAGTTGGCCTGGAACAGGGTGTTGGCGTGCGTGACGGAGCCCTGCGCGTAAAACGTGTGCAACTTGCCGAAGGCGGCAAACAAGCCCTTGGTGCCAGGCTCAAGGGATTGCACCAGCGTCAGACCGGGGCGCTTTTCAGTGGCCAGGCCGGTCGTGACGTAGGCGTTCTTCATCTCCCGCAGCCGGTTGGCATCCGAGACAGATGCCCCCTTGCGCAGGTCGATGCCCAGGTCAAATCGGTCGAAGGTGATGCTTGCCACGTCAGCCCCTCAGTACATACCCACCGCCAGAGCGGACCACTTGAGCCTCGCGCGCCGCACCGCCAGGACTGGCGAAGTAGCGCTGGCCTTCCTTCTGGCGGGTCTTCTCCTTGTTCAGCATGGTCTGGAAGGCTTGCGCCGGGGCCTGTGCGTCCGGGTGACGGTAGTGGGCCTTGGCATTGGCCAGGGCATACAGGAACACCAGGCGGTCGGGCACGCTCGGGCGGTCGCTGGCCTGCGTGAATCGGCTCTTGACGGCCGTGTGCTCGACGATCAAGTCATAGGTGCGCTCAGGCACCGGCCAGACTTCAAGCTGACCATTGAGCGTGCCGTACTTTTGCGGCTGCTGGCGCAGGCTCTCGAAGGACCGGTCGTTTTCCGTGATGCCGTAGGTCAGCGGCTCGCGGATCGTGTCTGAGACTTTCACCCAGACGGAAATGACGCTGGCCGGGTCGATGTCCTCGTCGGCCACATCGTCATGCCAGTCGTACAGGTACGAGTTGGCCTGCACCTGGAGCACCGACTTCTTGCGCATGGCAGGCGGGTCCAGCTCGGCGAAAACGAAGTCATGCGCCTCTTGCAGGTAGCTCTTGAGGGTCGCTTCGTTGTTCTTGGCAGCGGAGCCCTGAGCGACGAAGCCCAGGCGCACGCGCAGCTCGGTGAGCAGTTCGCCCAGAGTCTTGTTGCGCTCAGCGAGTCCGTTCATGGTTCAGCCTTTCGGAAGTGCGCCATGGCTCGACAGCCACATGGCCAGGCCCAGCACGGCCGCACCGGTCAGCCAGGCGAGCTTCTTGAGCACCGACTTGCCGACCTCGGTGTAAACCTTCTCCAAGGCCACCTCGGCAGCGCGCTCGGCAATGGCCTCGATCTGGTCGTCGGTCAATGGGATGTCTTTTGGCGGCATCAATGTCTCCTTCAGGCGGCCACGGGTTGGATTGGGATCACGCGCTTTTTGGGCGCGTCGGGCACGCCATGCACTTGACCAAAGATGTCTTTGCGGTCCTCGCGGAAGTCGCCTTCGATGTAGTAGGGCAAGCAGCCCGTCAGGTACTCGATGGCGGCAGCTAGGAAAGGCACGTTGTCCGAATAGGCGGCATCGCAGCCAGCATCCCAGAGCGTGCCTTCCAGGAACATGCACGAGCCCTTGCAGAGCTGAAGCACCGGGCAGCTTGCGCAGTCCTTGCGCTTGCTCCAGTGGGTTGCCGTGCGCATCTTCACGGCCTGCAAGTTGGACAGATGACCGATCTGGTGCGACTGGCCATTTGGCGCGGTCGCAGCGGCGCTCACGTTCTGGCAGGTCAGGACGTTGCCATGCAGGTCAACGGCAATGTTGTCCGCCTTGTCCATGCCGCACTTCTGGCCCAGTGCGGAAGCCGGGCGCGCAGTGCGAATCGACTGTACGAAGTCCATGATCTTTTGCTGACCAATCACAAAGCTCGTCGCCATGCCCAGGCGCAGCTCCTTGAAGGCCATCGCACGGAAAGCAATGTGATCGGCTGGCGTCTGGAGGGTCGATGCCATGCCGCCATCGTCATAGGGGTCGATGAATGAGCCCTCGCCGATGCGCACATCCTGGCCAAACTGCTCTTGCAGCCATGCCTGGACGTGGGCGCGACTGCGATTGTCTGCGTGCATCATGGCGTTGACGCTGATGCGGCCTTGCGGATGCAAGCGACCGTACAAGTCCATTATGGAAACACGCTTTTCGGGGTCGTCCAGCGGGTCCATGCCGCGAGCGTGGTAGCCGGGACCGTCGTGCGACAGACCGACAGCAAAGCCCAGACGGTCCAGCCACTCGTTCTTTTCAGCATCAAGCAGACTGCCGTTCGTGATGATGTTGAAGTGGGCTTTCGGATAGAGCTGGCGCAGGCCCTCGGCCAGTGGCTTGAGCGTCTTCCAATAGACAAAAGGCTCACCGCCCCAGAATTCGATGCGCTCAGGCGGCTCAATCATCGCGTCAGGCAGTTGCGCAATGAACTTGTCAACGTCAGCAGGATTAGATGAATCCGCGTGCGGCACGAAGCGCTGGCTGCAATAGCTGCACTCGTAGTTGCACGACAGCCCCAGGCTGACTTTGAGCGTGCGAATGTTGCCCTTACGGCCAGGCTGATCGACGGACACTGCCGTCGCATCGCGGAAGGTTCCGGGCTGAGCCTGAACGACGGGAAGGCCGTCCGCCCAGGTCAGTGTTGAAGCCTGGTTGTCGTAGGTCAGCGTGACTTGCTGGCCATCCTTGCGCAGTGCATGAATTTTGAAGATTGACATCAGAACCGCATTTCCTTGTGAAGCTCGATATAGCTGTGGCTGGCGATCTGAAAGTTCACGACGATGCAGACGCGCGTGCCTTCGCCACGGTATGGATTGGTCTCGTGCCAGACGTAGGAAGGATGGACGATGGTCTTGCCGGCGTACGGCGGTATCGACACAACCTTTTCCCAATACGGGTAGTTCACCGCGCCGCGCGGGTCTTGCAGAAGCAGTGCGTGAGTGCCGTGGCGATACGACTTGCCCAGCTCAGGGTCGTTGTGGTCCGGGATGTCCAAGTAGTGGATCAGGACGTGATCGACGGACTGGTGATAGTGCGGGAAGGTCCGACCGCCCGATGTCTGCACGTTGCCAAAGCAGCGGCCAGTGATCGTCAGCTCGTCGGCCTGCTCGATGTTGAGCGCGCGTCGCAGGTAGTCCCGATACGCACCGCACGCGATCTGCTCGAAGGCGATGATGGCGTTCTTCTCGGGGTACTTGTGCGCATCGGCGAACAAGTTGTAATGCGTCGAAGCGTAGAACTGCTTGGACTGCATGAACTTGAAAAACTCGGGCGAGTTCTCGGCCAGCTTTTCCCGGTCCGCCTCTTTGCGCAGCAGGACGGCAATGAGCTGCTGGCGCATTTCCTCTGGAAGCTCCAGGTCAAACTCGGCGACAGGCGTCACCCAGTGATTGGTGATCTTCACGCGACCACCTCGAAGGGAATGTCCAGCATGCCGCTGAAGTTGCGCATGCCGACCTTGACCTTGAACGAGTCACCAGGCTCAAGTCCCAGTGCTCCCACCTTGAAGGACGCCAAGCCACCAGCCGTTTGCACGCGCCTGTTAGGCAAGTAGCCTCCTGTCTCTTCCAGGTGCAGCGTCGCATCCTTGCCTTCGTCGCTGGAAAGCCGAACTGTCACATTTGCATAGCCTTCAGCGTCGATTGGACCGCCACCGCTGACCAGCTCCACCTTTGGAAAAGCCACGTCCATGTCCGGCAGGTAGTTGTAGTCGTCGGCCTGCACAAACCCGTCGATGTTGGAGCGATAGCCCAGCGACAAGTTGTACTTGAGCGTGATGCTGCATTCCGTGAATGGTGTGTCGGCAAAGGGCTGATAGATGAACAGGTTGCTCGGCGTGCCCAAATTTCTGACCGAGCGCATCGGGTGCATCTTTGTCGCGGTCTCGAATGCGATGGCGTTGTAGAAGGGACGCATGTTCCCCTGATAGTCCACGCCACACACCCAGACGGCCGCATCAGACTTCTCTCCGTTGCGGATGGAAGGGTCATCCAGGTCCAGCAGCGAATACGAGACGGCCTTGAAGTACCGACCGGCGAGCTTCGGGTCCAACTCTTCACCTTTGAGAAGAGGCTTCTCCAGTCGGACGCATGGCAGGCGGTTGTGATACACACCGCTTGCGGTTGGCGGGAGTTGCCCAGGTACAAATTGCCCTTCAAATTGAAGACTGCGGATGTCTTCTGCCTGGTCGTCGTAAGGTGTTGCGTCGCCCTCGTAATCTTCCTGCTGGATTTCCAGGTATGAAGTAACAGAAACGACGCGCTTAGTCACAACCAAGTCCAAGAAGACCGGGTAGGACATGCTGCTGACAGTTTTGCGAAACATGGGCATCCCTTCAGCAGTTGCAGTTGCAGTTGCAGTTGCAGTTGTAGTAGTAGCGAACAGAGCGGATCTGAATCTGCCCTCCGTTGTCCATGAGTTCTGTGCGCACGGTTGTCATATTCCCACTGCCGTAGCAGTTGATCGGGTTTTCTGGCACGCAATTCCCAGTTGCGCCAGAGCCCGCAACTAGGGTGGGTGCGCAGTTCCTCACCTGGCTAAAAAAGACGTCATGCAGCCAACCATAGTTGGCGGTCCACACTTGGCCGTTGTTGTTGACGTACATGTCCCAGTTGCCGTCGGTCTTCAGGAAGCCCATCAGGTCTTCGTTGTGATGAAGGCGTCGGGTGCGTCCAGTGGTCGTGTCGCTCATCCCAAGGCTCGGCACATTCAAATGGCCGGTCATCGTGCCGCCTGACTTCGCCACCACCAGGTTGTAGTCAACAGACCCGGCCGGGCCAGTTGGGCCTTGCGGACCCTGCGGACCCTGCGCACCAGTTGCACCTTGCGGTCCGGTTGCGCCTGCCGGACCCGTCGGGCCGGTCAAGCCTTGCGGACCCGTCGGGCCTTGCGGACCTGCGGGGCCAGTAGCGCCAATTGGACCTTGGACGCCCTGGACGCCTTGAATGCCCTGGTCGCCTTTGGCAGACAGCTTGCTCCAGACAGTCGTAGCAGCATCGGACGGCTCAGTGCTCGACGTGGACTGCAATGCAACCCAGGACGCGCCGTTGTGAAAGACCGCATCGTCGGCCGCGTACCCTATGCCAGAGACCCAAGGGCCTCGGAAGGTCATGCCGCGCACACCTTGCGGGCCTTGAATACCCTGCGGGCCTTGCAGCCCTTGCACACCCTGCGGACCTTGTGGACCAACAGGACCGACGGGGCCAGTCTCGCCCTGCACGCCTTGCGGACCTTGTTGACCGATCGGGCCAGTCGGACCCATGGGGCCAACCGGACCCTGGACACCCTGGTCGCCTTTTTCGCCCTTACCAAATGGAACGCCACCCGACCAGACGCCAGGCGTATTGCTCAGGCGCAGGTACAGGAAGCCGTTGTCGGTGGACAGGAATGCGAAGCCGTGCGGCTCGTTGTTGTAGTTGGCGCGGTCGGCATAGACGCCAACAGCGTCCACGTCGAAGGACATGCCAGCGACGCCTTGAATGCCCTGCGGTCCTTGAGGACCGACGGGGCCTTGCTCGCCAGTCGTTCCCTGGATGCCCTGCTCGCCTTGAGGCCCTTGCGGACCCATGGGGCCGGTCGCACCTGCGGGGCCAGGATTGCCTTGCGGGCCTTGCTGACCTTCAGGCCCTTGAGGACCGGCTGGACCGGTCTCGCCGCGTGCACCTTGCACACCTTGAGGACCAATAGGTCCAGCCACACCTTGCAGGCCCTGCATCCCCTGCGGTCCAGTGGCACCTTGTGGGCCTTCTGGACCAGGGATGCCGTCCAGCAGCTCGGGCTTGAGTTGATCGAGGCCGACGATGCCACTTTGCAGGCTGCCGTCGTCCTTCTGAATTTGGGCCAGATTCGTGCGAATCTGGTTGACCGATTGAGCAGCCGCATCCAGCTCCTGATTCAGGGCTGCGTGGTCGGTGTCATCGCCCTCGCGTTCGGTGAAGTCAGTTTGTCGGTTGTAGGCTTGCGGCTGCGTCATGGTCTTGCTTTCTTACTTTGCGGTCTGCTCGCCGGTCTGCTCGGCTTCGGCCTTCTTGCCAGTCTTGGCTTTCACGGCCGACTTCTCGACCAGCTCGGTCAGGCGCTCGCCTTCGTCGTCGCCATAGACCTTGGAGACCTTGGCCGCGCCGTACTTGGCGCTCAGGCGCTCGTGCTCATTGGCTGGATCGACTTCGAACACGCCTGCCTGGTCGCCTTCGGTGACGTTCTCTTTGCCAAACATCTGGCGCAGAAGGGTCAGCTCGTAGGGGGGCACGGTGACTGGGGTGATGGTCATGGCATCGCGACGGATGGTGACGTTGAGCAGGGGAACGTTGATGGTTTTGCTCATGGCTTCCTCATTGGCTTGGGTTGAAGAAACCCCGACCAGGGTGAGCCGGTCGGGGTAGCTGGGTCGCCGGTTAGGCGATGGCCAGGACGGACTGCGCGTTGCTGCGGCTCAGAGACAGAGCACAGCGCAGGTTCACCATGGCGTACATGGCCAGCACGTCGTGGGGACGGATGGGTGTCACGATGTCCATGTCGTCGTCGCGGTACTTCATGAACTTGGTGTTCAGGAAGTAGCAGCGCTTTTCCCACTCAACGGCAGGAGTCGTCAGGGCGTCCAGCTCTTCAAACTGGGGGTCCCAGATGATTTCCACGCCCTTGAAGTACAGGCCGGTGTTGACGCCGTTGCCGACGCCAGCGTCCAGCTTCTTCACATCGCCAGCATTGGCGTTGTTCGTGACGACGATTTCCTTGCGGTATGCGTCGATGAACTTGCCACCAGCCAGGATGAAGTTGGGGCTGCCGCCGTTCTTGATGTTCTTGCGCCAGGCGCTTTCCATCTTCTGGGCGAGGTTGCCGACGGTGCCGGTCTGGATGCCAGTCTCGGCATGGTTGCGCCAGTAAGTGGCGCTTGCACGGTCCAAGCCACCCACCACGCCGGAAGTCGGTGCGGTCGAGACCAGCACGTCCAGGCCAGCAATGGCGTCAGCGTCTTGAGTGCCGTCGCGGTGCAGCTCCAGGTCCAGCTTCTGCATGAAGCCTTCCTTGAGCGATTCCATCTGCTCGTCCAGCAGGTTCAGCAGTTGGACCTTCTCGTTTTGCTCCAGCTTGAACTCGCCGCGAGCACCTTCGCGCACCTTGATACCGGCACCGAACAGGCGGTCGTAGTCCAGGTACAGGCCATCCACGGCACGACGCCACGGGAAGGCGGCCTGCTCAGTGGTGTTGCGCTTGTTGAAGGAAACGGCATCTTCGCCGTAGGCCCAGGTAAAGTTGCTGCCGTAGGTCTTGCGGACGTTTTCGACGACGTTCTGCTTGGCACCCAGGAAAGTCTTGCGACCTTCCATGAGCTTCTTGAGAAGGGGGCGCTCCGTGGCAATCTGGTCCACGGGCATGTTGCGCAGGTACTCGTCCAAGGAAACCTTGGCCAACTCCTGCAAGTCTTGATTGGAAATAGGCATGTCACTGCTCCGAAATGAAAGGTTTGAGAAACACCTTCCACGCCGTGACGGCACGCAAGCCCGTCTGGTTCAGCTCATCAGGCTCCCGGCGCGACTTCGGGTACAGCTTTGGCCTGGTGCGCATTGCGCTGGTGGACGCGACCCCACCGATGCAGCGACAAATTTGGCGTGTACCGCATCGAGGTACTGGCTGGCCCGCTGCGGGAGGCGATCCCCGCTAACGCTCATTTGCAGACCAGTCAGCACAACGATGCGGAACTGGCAGATTGAATTTTCTGCGCCCGTCAAGTCCTCGACGGATATTTGTTCACATCGACGCGATTTTTTTGGCCACGTTGGATGCCGCGCCGCCTTTTGCACGCGACAGCTCGCCTTCGGCTTTCTCTTCCTTGGCGTTTTCCATGTCGATGTGCGTGACCTGAAGCTCGATGCTTCGGTTCTCTGATCCCTCAGTGGCCGACTGGCGCGAGCCGATCACCTTGGCCTTGACCTCGAACATGAGCACGGTGCCGACAGAAGGCATCTTGTCGATGCCCAGCTTGTCCAGCGTGTCGTTGTCTAATTCCAGGCGCAGGCCGTAGGGATAGCGCTCCTGGTCGGCAGAGCCGATGACCATGGCCTCGTTCTTGGTCTTCGCTTCTTTCTTGCTGATCTTCAGGTCTTTCATGGCCATGGCTGGCTCCTTATGTGATGCGGGTTAGATGCCCAAGTTGTCCAGGTGCTGGGCAACGCGGTCGATGGGGTTGTTGGCTTGCGCAGCAGGGTTGCCCAATTGGGTCGGGCGCGAGCGAAGCGGCTGGGGCTGGGACGTTGGCGCAGCCTTGGGCACGGTGATGCCGTCGTACATCATCTGGAGCGCGGCGGTCCACTGCTTGGGCTCGAAGGTCTGCACAAAGCGCTGGAGGTTGGCCGGGTTCTGGAAGTGCTCACCGATGACCTTCAGGCGCGCGGGATGGTCAGCTTCCTTGGCGCGGGTCTGGAGGTAGGTTTCCATGGCGTTCGCAGCGGACTGCACCGTCTCCTGGAATTGCGCCTGACGATTGGATGCGTCGGTGTCGGCTTGCTGGCGCGCGGTCTGGTCGGCCTGGGTCTTGCGGAACTTGGCCAGCTCAACCGCCTTGTCGCGGGTGATTTCCATGTTCTCGACGGCCGTCTTCAGGTCGTCGTGACCGGCCAGCAGATCGACGCCAGGCGCTTCCACACCCAGCTTCTGGTACAGCATGGCGCGCTGGCCCTCGATCATTTCCAGGGCAACGCGGATGTTCTTCTCGTCGCCAGAGTTGACCAGGCGACCAAATTCCAGGGTCTGGGCAAACTCCTGAGCACTCATGCCGGTGGACTTCACCAGGTCGCGGAACTCGGTGATGTCGGCTTCGAGCTGCTTGCGCTCTGCGAACACAGACTTGATGCGCTCGCGTCCTCGTTCGGACTTCACGCCCTCCAGCAGCTCGGCTTCTTCCTGCTCGGCCGTCTTGGGTTGAGCGGGGTCGGCGGGCGGCGTGCCTGCGGCCTGGGGATCGACTGCGGGCTTGTCATCGGCCTTAGGTGCTTCGGCGGGCTTGCTGCCGGACAGCTCATCGAGCAGCGCCAGCATCTTCGCAGACTGCGGCTTGTCGGTCGGCAGGTCGTCGGCTACCGTCGGCGTGTCGCTTGTCGGAGCCTCGTTGCCGCTGGCCTCGGGTTCGCCGCCAGCATCGCCAGCAGCCTCGTCTTGTGTGCCAGCGTCATCGGTGCCGGATGATTCGCCGGATGCGCCGCCTCCCAGATCACCGCCTTCATCGTCGGCGGGTTTCATCAGGCGGGCAAACATTCGTTGCTTCCAGAGTGGCATGGTGGATTTCCTTGTGGTGGTTGAGAAAACTTATGCGCTGCCGCCAGCGCCAGCCAGTGCGGCCAGCGACGGGAGACCTGGGCCTCCAGGCATGGGCGCTGGCATCGCTGGGGCCTTGGGAATGAACTGCTCGACATCCAGGCGCTCGTCGAAGCGCTTGATGGTTTCGCGCAGCAGGTTAATGAGGGGTTCAGCGTCTGCGCCTTGCACGCGCGCTTGCATGATTCCGCCCACCAGGTTCTGGATGATCGGCAGGACCTTGCCCCAGTTTTCCTGCTCTTCGAGCTTGTCGGGTGCGCCAGTCGTGCCAGCGCGGATGCGCATCTCGACCATCTCGAAAATCTGGTCGCGCGACAGGGTTGGCCAGTCGTAGGGCTTAACCTCGACGACCATGGGCGTGCCGCCCGTGTTGATCGTCTTGGGTTCAGGCGGACCCATCATCCGCTCGACCTGCACAGGGGTCAGCTCTTGCAGCAGGATTTGCGCCGCGTACTGAGCAATCTCTTGCAGCCACTCTTCCACCTGGTCGCGGAACTCGGAAACGCGGCCAGACAGCGATTGCTGCATGATGCTGGCCTCGGTTGCGGTCTTGGGTTTGACCACACTGGAGCGGGCTGCATCTTGCAGGCCAGTGACCTGCTCCCAGTCTTGGCGCACGGCACTGGTGTCGTACACCACGGGGTCAATGGCCGGATGCTCGCGGGCCATGATGACCTGCGACAAGGGCTTGCCCTCGGTGTCCACAATTGTGATTTCGCCCAGTTCACTGTCCTTGAAGCGCTTGATGCTCTTCTCGCTCACTTCGCCGGACGCAACCCAGCCGGGCAGGCACAGGTCGCGGTGCTGGTTGAAGCGGTCGCGGGCATCGTTATGCTCTTCCTGGAGCTTTTCTGTCAGGTCCACCAGGCTCGGGGCTACGAATTGGCCATCGACCACCTGGTAGGGCAGCAGGAAGTACGGAAACCAGCGTTCACCGGCTTTGGGCGGGGAGTACGGTTCACGCAGCCAGAAGTCACAGCCCTCGGCCATCGTGTAAACGCGCTGGGTGTTCTTGTCCCAGATTTCCAGGATGGCAATCTGCTTGTCCTCGTCCAGCATTGCCGTGCCACTGGCTAGGCGGCCATCCTTCTTTGGCATCTGCTGGCTGTCCTGATACGCCTTTGCACTGTCCAGCTTGACCTTGTAGGTCGCCTCGGCGGCTGACTTCTTCATGGGGATGATCTGGCACATCCAGTCGCCATCCCGATAGTCAAAGAACTCGCACACCGACGGGTCAATCAGCAGGTTATCGGTCAGTACGCGGTCGATGACCAGGCCCTCGGCTGCAACCACCTCGACCTGCTCGTTGAGGGCGGCCATGAGCTGCTTCAGCTCTGCTAGGTTGGCCTCCTGCGCCTGGCGCTGGTCCGGGTCCTCGATGTCAGCCATCAGGCGCTCGGCCTGGGCGATGTTGTCCTGGGTGTCATTGATGCGCGCCAGGATGATCGGGTCATGCTGGATGTCGCGCTGGTACATGACCTTCACGATGCCGAAGGACGACGTGAGCGAGCTGCGCACGGTCGCCTTGGCCCGGTCCTTCAGGCGTGCACGCTCCAGGCAGCGGTTCGTGACCGTCTCGATGGTCTTGCAAAACAGCTTGAGGTTTTCCGCACGGTACAGCGGGGTCGCGCTGATTTCCGGGTTGCGGGCATAGATGCTGGGCAGGATCGCGGTGATCGTGCCGTGGATCAGGTTAGCCCGATGCTTGTAGAAGTCCTTGGACTTGGGATCGGCCTGCCAGTTAAAGCCAGCGACCTCGGCGCGGTTGTGACGCACGCGCTTGTGAAACTTGTCCCAGTAGGCGCGCGCGTTGGCAATGCGCTGATTCCACTTCTTGGCCAGCTCGTCCGGCTGGGGCTTCTCGCGCGAGCCGTCGGCTGCGATCTTGTTTTGGTCGGTCATCGTCAAACCCTCATTCGATAGGTGTCGTCGTCGTATTTTTTGGTCGGCTCGTCGTCATCGCCGGATATTTGTTCAGCGTCAGGGTTACGGCGGCGGCGCATGACCCCGTACCTGGTCGCGTCCCATGCGTGGTCTTCGGCGTCGGTGTCCACGTCCTCGGGGTTGTCGTCGGATGGCGGCAGGCTGGGCACGGTCCTGATCCAGTGCTTGCAGGTGGAAAAAACCTTCAGCCTGCCCTCGGACAGCAGGCGGATGATTTCCTGCGCGCCGTTGACCCTTGAACCCTTGGCGTTCCAGGCTTCCTGCCACTTCACGCCACCCTCGCGGAAAATCTGGCCGATTGAGCGGTCCGCACCGATCTTGGAGAAGATGGCCGGGTCCGCCAGGTTCAGGCGGTACTCGTAGCCCATGCGCTCGTCGTGTTCCTCGATGGCCCTGATCTTCCTGGCCACCTTGGCGGCATCCTCGCGGCTGCCCTCGTTGGGTTTTTCGCCGATGCCGTACAGCTCGCGCCAGATGTAGTGCACCCCGTCCGGGTCCACGGCCATCCAGTAGCAGGCATACGGACGGGCATAACCCCAGTCCATGGACTTCCACACCTTCCAGGTCGAAGGGATCGGGAAGGGCTCAACGACATGGCGCTTGGCATCCCAGACGCCTTCCAGGAAGCTGCCGACGTGGATGTCCCAGTCGCCATCGAGCCACGCCTTGCGTCGGTTCGGGTCTTTCAGGGCCTGGAGCGTTGCCAGGTAGTCCGGGTCATTGGCCAGCAGGACCTTGTTCTCGTAGATGCTGGAGCGGATGGCCACGCGCGGCTTCTGGCCATCGACGCGGATGACCTGGCCGGAAGGCACACCACCCTGGCCAAGTTGAAAACGCTCCTTGACTGCGCCGTGACCCTTGCCGAATGGGTTGCAGGTCGCGCGCACCATGCGGGGCATGCCTGGGAAAGATGACCGGCAGGTCGAGTGCATGGCCTCGTAGAAGCCCAGGTCGCGCCAGTTGGTCAATTCCTCAAAACCAAGCCACGGGTATTCGTGGCCGTGGTAGTTCCAATAATCGTCCTCGCTCGCGCCGTAGCGGAAGAACAGCATTTCCCCAGTCGGCCACTCCCAGTAGTGCTCGGCCTTGTTGAACTTGGCTTCGGGGAAGAACTGGGTGAACCATCGCCTGGACTTGGCCACCACGTCCGCAAGCTGGGGGTAGGTCAGTCGGAAAAGGACGCCGCGCCAGTGCTGGCCAAAGCCTTTGCCGGTGTGCTGGGCAAATGTCATCAGCAGCGAGTCGGTCTTGCCGCCCCCGCGCGTGCCGTGCATCAGCGCCTCGAAGGTCGGGCACGTCAGGAATTGAAACTGCGCACCAGGCAGTGGAGCCCAGCGCGCCGTCAATCCTGCCTCCATGCCTGGATGGCAGCGACCAGGTGCACAACCGGCACGCAAAACCCAGCAATGACCCCTGCAACAGCCATGAAGTCTTGACGCGCCAGGAAATGGGCGAACATGTCGAGAATCATTGATTCCCCTCCTGGTGCTTGGCCATCATGGCTTCCCAGTCGGCCTCGTTCATCACGCCAGGCACGACCAGCACACCCTTGGGAGCGGCAGGCACCAGGTCCTTGCCGTTGGCCCCGGTGATTTCCTGCTTTTTGACCAGGTAGCCCTTCAGCTCGGCCAGGAATCGAAGCGCTCCCAGCTTGTCGTGGGTCTTGAGCTTGAGGCTCCCGCCCGTGGAGCTAAAAGATTCGCTCACCTCGGACACGGCTGCCGCCTGCTCGTCGGTCAGCTCTTCGCTGTCGAGCAGCTTTACTCCATTCGGCCCCCACCTCATCAGGTCACGCTGGTTGGCGAAGGCGATCTTCACCACCTCGGCGACGATCCGCTCGATCGTGACCTCGTTGGCTTCGGCCGCTTTCCCTCGAAGCTCTTGAATCCTTGCCTTTACCTTGTCGTCGGCTGCCAGGCGGCTCGCCTTCTCGTGGACGGTCTTGTCCTTCCACTTGCGCGACTGTGAAAACACCTGCCGGTACGCTTCGGCCTGGGACAACCCGGACGCGATGCCCGTGGCGAATGCCTCCTGCTTCGGGGTCAATGGCTTTTCAATCATGTACTTCTTGTTCACTTCACCACCGCCCAGTCGGTGCTGTGATTCCGGTTGTCGTAATGGTGGCTGTTTAGCTTGACGAATGCCTGGTCTCGCCTGGTTGCACGTCTGGCTGCCTCCCGCTCGCGATCTGGCCTCATGTCGCTGGTCGATGTTGTGTATTTGGACCCTTGCAAAAACCTAAGCAACGCTAGGTCAGTCTCTGGGCCATGAGAAAACAAGCGATCCCCGATCTTTGGCAGGCGCTGGGCCATAAAGACACGGACTGGCACGTCCCATGGCACCTTTAATGTCGCGCGAAGAAGATTGAAGTCTTCTGCTTTGCACCCAGTCATGTGATGGAACATAAGGAAACAACTACGAAGCGTCTTGCAGTCCCTCCAACCTCTGATAAGACAGGCGTCCCACACCTTTTGAGCTTCTTCATTGGTCATGTCCTGGTCCTTTCCCATTCCCGGCTGTGCTCGTCGTACATCAGGGCAGCGTCATCCACGACTTCAATCGGGGTCGCCTCGATGACCCGAGCGGCTGCACGCATCCCGCTCATGAGCGCACCACGGTCTAGGTCCGTGATGTCCGGGCGCTTGGCCAGGTCATCCAGGGCATTGACGCTGGCGCGCACGATGCGCATGTCTGGCTCGTCGCCCGTCCATCCCAGGTGAATCGCGCAGGCGCTGGCCACAAAGAACATCAGTGACCCATGGGCCAGCAGGCGCTCACGGTCCGCCCCCGTTATCGCGTGGAGCTGGGCGTTGACAGCCTCGGAATCCCACCTAGCGCGCGCTTCCTTGGCATCGGTCTTTCGCTTTGCTTCGGCCGCCTGCTTCATGAGCGGGTGCACCCCTATGGGCTTTCGGTGCGTTCGCTTTCTCATGCCTTACCCGTCCCGTCGCGGTAATACAGGGTCTTCCCCATGCGACTTGGCAGGGCGAGCGCGTCGTTTGCTCCTGGACGCCCGCTATACGGACGGAGCTCAGCTCCGTTGTAGTGCTGCCCGCTCGGCACGGTTGATCCGATGAGGGTCCGGCTTGTGGCAACTGTTGGGACGACGGTCTCCAGCGGAATCACAGTCACTTTGACCATGCCACCGATGTCGTCGGACACATCGAACGTGATGCGGAAGATGTTGTCATCCACCTTCAGCGCGTCAGCCAGGCCGTCGAGACCGGCCTTCATGCTGGCGATGAGGTTGTCCCAGTCGCGTCTGCGCTTGTCTGGCGGGTAAAACGCCAGGTGAACGCTGGCCGCCTTTGCGTTGCTCAAGGTATCGGCTGACATTCCAGCCTTCTTGGCCAGAATCCAGCAGGCGTTGCGGTATGCCTTCTTGGCCCGATACAGTGCCATGTGGTGCATGTTCGCATTCGGGTTCAGCTCTTTTGGGGGCCATGGAAAAACTACTGTGGTCATACTTCGATTTTTTGATCCGGCTCCTTCTCCGGCGGATATTTGGCTAATAGGTGTGGCTGGAGCGTCACCAGGTCATGGCGTGCACCACCATCCAGGCGCACGGTCAGGCGCTGGAAGTGATCCAACTTTGATTCGGCCCCTTTGTGCTTGATGACGGTCCCGATCCGTCCGGTCGGCGTCTGTACTCGGGTGCCCACTGGGAAGTCATCCATGTCCAACATCCGCTTCAAGCCGCCACCAGCCTTTCGACGGTGCGAGCGAGCGCGTCCAGCTCGTCGAGCTTGCGGATCGCCCAGGCCCGACGCTGGCCATGCAACCCCATCAGCGAGCCGGTATGGCAGGACTGGCACAGGGCCACGGACGTGAACCACTGGCCTTGCTTGATTTCATGGCAGTCGCTGGGGCCTGGCTCGTCGCACACAGAGCACGGCAGCGCCTTCACGCGCTCGATGTGGCGCTTCTCGGCGACGGTCGGGGCTTTCTTGTTCTTCGACTGCATCAACCCCACCCCAAAATGACCTGCTCCAGCAGGTGATCGGCCGTCTCGCGGTCGAGCTGCGGGAGGATGTGACGCAGTACCCCGTCGATGGCGGCCTCATAGAACCTGTCGAAGTCGTCCTGCTCCATGGACTCGTAGGCAATCGAGCGCGGCACCTGGATCAACTCGCCAGTGATCGGGTCAATGACCGGATCGGCGTAACCCGTCACCAACTTCACGGCGACCAGTGCCTTTTCCGGTGTGTCGTAGGTCTCGCTGTTCTCGGCGACGAGCTGGAGCAGCGCGAAGAGCTTGCGGTGATGCTGGCCGTTGCGCGGGCGAGCCCACTCCATGCGGACCCAGGTGCCGGGCTTCATCGTCTCCAACCGGCGGCGGAACTTCGCCCAGGCGTCCTGATCGGCCGGCGTCGATCCGCGCAGGCCCTTGTCCGTCTTGATGAGCAGGGCCTTCATGCAGCCCCCTCGAACAGGTCCAGCGTCTGGGGGCGCTTCTGCTTCTCGATGCGACGGCGCTGCACAGGGAATACAAGCCCGCTCTTGCGCTGGGCCAGCGGCATCAGGCCGGCGCGCTGGGCGCACTTCGGGTCGACGGGAAGGCTTCCAATCAGCACGGCGGCCTGGTCCATGGGTCGGCCGCACAGGGCGCAGTACAACTTCACAGCAGCCCCTTCATCTGTCCGTAGGCGACTTCGCAGGCGCTAAGCGGCGTTTCGTCAATTCCTGGGCCACGCACGCCAGAACCTCGTCCCGGCCAGGCGCGCCCGGAAACCGGGCTATCGCGGCCAGCATCACGGACGCTTGTCTCTTGCTTGGGTGTGCCGACAGCACCAGACGCGCGCAGCACTCCAGGCATGCCAGGTGGTACGCCCCACAGTGCCGCCGTTGTCTCGATGATTCGCACGCGGGGCATGTCACGCGACCTCCGCATCGGGCGGCGAAAAGTCCCAAGGGCAAGGACCGACCTGATCGAGAAGCGGCCCCTTGGCCTTTTCCGTCTCGTTGATGACTGCACGGACGGCATACCAGCCGTGGCATGGCCAGCCCTTGCGGTCGGCCTGATGGCACAGGAACGGGACGTTCTCGACGACCGCCTTCGCCACGTCCATCTGGGTCTGCAAGCAACCGTTCGGAACCGTCCCTGCCGTAAATGCGCAGGACTTACAGCGATCGTCAGGCTCATCCAGTGCGACGAGCTGAGAGCAAGCCTTGTCGGCAAGCCTGGCCATCGTTGCACCAAGCGCTCGACCCTCGGCGCTCACCCGCTTGTGGTCCTTTGTGGGGTCCGTCATGCAACCCCCTTCGGCATGGCCATGCGCCGGCGCAGACCTTCAATCAGCTCGCGGACCTTCTCGGGGTTCGCGGTCGCCTGGCCAGGTGCAGGCAGCGCCTCCATGCGCGGCGGTACCGACGGCAATTCACCCTTGGCCAGTTGCTCGTCCAGGATGCGGGTCCAACGTGCCTTCGCGCGGTCCCAGCTCGCCTGCCGCAGCTCCCATGAGCCGAACTCCACGGCGGCCCAGTAAATGGCCGGCTTGCTCCAGGTGTCCGTGCCGTTGTCGCGCTCGCGCATCTGGCGCACGGCCTCGATGAACGCGGCTTCATGGTCCATCGGCGGGTTGCACAGCTTCAGGAATTCGGTAAGCGACGGCGGCCAGTCGAAGCGTTTGCGGCACTGGCGCACGGCCTCGGCCACCTGCTGGAGCGTGATGCCCTCGTCGGCAAACGCGTCCGCCCATGCCTCGCGCCAGTTCAGGATCGAGTCAGAGCTGGGAAATGCAGAGCGCCAGCGTTGTGGGTACATCCCGTCAAGGCGGTTGAACAGGTGGTCCATCGGCGAAAGCTCGCGGTCACCGATTACGCGAATCTCAAGCCACGCGTTGCGCGGCAACGTCAATGACGACATGCGCAGCCTCCTTCCTGCTGTTGACGTAGGCCACGGGGTCGAACTTCGTGGGGCGAGCTGGTGCACCGGCAGCGGGTTGACTGACCCACTCGGCCTTGAAGCCCTGCCAGCCACGGGCGCAGCACATCGCCAGCGCATCGGCCAGCGTCATGCCAGCCTTGATGGCTTCGCGCTCAATGCCATCCAGGGCGGTGGCGGTCAGCGGTGCGCGCTTGGCCTTGCGTATCGCCTGGAAGTCGGACCACACCGAATCACTCACACCTTCAGGCTTCACCACAGCGGGCTTGCCCCGCTTGGCGCTTGCGCCTGTATTTGTATTTACTGGTGTTGGTGTTGGTGTTGGTGTTGGTGGCATTGCATCGGCATCGGTTTTTGATGCCGTGGCATCGTCTTCGTCATGCCGTGGCATTGCCGGTGCATTGCCGGGTTCTTGTTGCGGCTTGTGCCAGCGCTTGTTTGCCTTCTCGCGCTGCTTCTGTTGCTTCTCGCGCATGGCGATGATTTCGGCATCGGCGCGGCCATTGATCCAGCCGTCGGGCGTCAGCTCGAAGAACTCGCCCAGCACGGTCTCGACCGCTTCACGTTGGCTGTCCGTGGTGGCCAGCACCAGGCGGCACACGGCGCGCAGCTCGCTTGGCAGCGGCTTTTCGTTCGTGTAGTAGGTGTCCAGCAACCTCCGATAGGCAGCGTCTTCTTCCCAGCTCAAGTGCCTGGTGGCACTGAGGTAGTCGCCAATGTGAAACGGGTAGTAGTTCACCGCTCAGGCTCTTTCTGCCTGGCGGCGCGGAGTTGCCTTCTGGTCCTTCAAACGGGTCTTGGCGGCGATGACGCGATCCGCGATCCTTGGTGAAAGAACGTCTGGCCATTTATGAACGGCCTGGACCGTGCATCCAATCGCCATCGCTGCGCTTTTGACTGAGCCGCCCAGCATGGCGATGGCTTCTGTCTTGGTTGTGTGCTTCATGAACTTGATTAAACCATAGTTCAGGAGTAAAAGCAACCATTGTTCAATCCCTACAGGTTACGATAGACAACTATGGTTGATTACACTGAACGACTTAGACTCGCGCTCAAGCAATCTGGATGCTCTGTCCAAATGCTTGCGGATGGCCTTGGCATCTCGTACCAGGCCGCAAAAAAGGCCATGGACGGAAAGACTCGCGCCTTCACTGCATCCAACAACATGAAGGCCGCCAAGCTCTTGGGTGTGTCAGCCGAGTGGTTGGCCACAGGCGATGGTGAAGTCAAGGTTGAACGCACAGCCTCGGAAATTCTCGACGGCTACCGGACCATTCCTCAATACGATGTGGCCGGAGCTATGGGGAACGGCGGGTTAGTGCTTGACGAACAGCCGCCAGGGCTCATCAAGGAATGGCGCGTCGATGAGCAGTGGGTACGCATGAACGTGCCGTCAAACACCGGCATCGGCAACCTCTGCATCGTCACCGGCTTTGGCTCATCCATGCAGCCAATGTATAACCCCGGCGATCCGCTCTTGATGGACCGTGGCGTGACCGACTGCAAGAGCGATGGGGTCTATTTTTTCCGCATCGGCGACCACGGATGGATAAAGCAACTCCAGCGTATCCCGACTGCAACCGGTGTCGCCATCCGCGCCAAGAGCCTAAATCCGAGCTATGACCCGTTTGAAATCACCGATGGAATGGACTTTCATGTGCTCGGAAAGATTCTTATGACCTGGAAAAGTGAGAAGGTTTAATTCTTATGACAAAACTGAGATTTGCCTTGTTGTCTGTCTCCATCCTGCTTTCTTCATGTGCAAGCAGCTACGAACACAATGCAAACTGGAGACAACAAGGGTATGACACCCAGTCCGAAACAGTTGGCCAGTTGAGGAAAGAGGGCAAGCTATCCATCTATGAAGCAAATCAACAAATGCTGCTGGTCTCAAAAAACTATTTTCCGAACGATCATTTGCTGATCGGTCTTTGGCAAGACTTGTCTGAGTTGGCTGGGAAAATGGATCGCGGCGAAATAACAAAAGACCAGTATGAACAATTTAGAAGCATGCGATGGACAATGTTTGACGATGCAAACAGGAACCGCCATTCCGAAGCAAAAGCCATTGAAGCGCAGCAGCAGAGCGCATTATTTTTTGCGCGTGTGTTAGGCGGGGTTGGGCAATCAATGCAGCGTAACAACTCTCCAGTCATCAACTGCGCAACAACGTCAATGCCAGGCGTAATCACAACCAACTGCCGATGACTTCTATAGCCTGGACAAGGCTGTCAATTTTCGCTTCTATCGCCTTGCCAGCTGGAAGCGTCCTGTATCTGAACGGGGTTGGCGATGCCGTGGAATGGTTCTCCACATATCGCCCACTTGTTCTGGCTGCCTTCTCTTACTACGGCATGATGGCGCTTGCCACAATAGGAGTTCTGCGTCTCATCACACTAGGCGGTGTGATGGTAAAAGAAACCGATCTTCCTGTCCTTGCAAAGGCTCACTGTTTTTTGTTGCTTCTGGCGACCGTCATTTCTTGGCTCCAGAACAGTTGCGAGCTCTCTCCGTTCTGGGGATGTCTAAACACCTTGTTCATCACTGGAACAACGTAAGGGTCACTGCGATCGAGTTGGCGCGTCCCGCTTCGGCGGTTTTTTTTCGCCTACTACTGAACCATAGTTGACTTCTTGAGGTAACCATGGTTTAATTCATCCCATCGCAGTTCAACGCGAAACGACCAAGGCCAAGCGATACGTGGCCGAAGCTGACAGGACGCAAAGGCGGGTCTAGGGGCAGTGCTCCGAAGCGGTTGAAGCGGTAGCAACCAAACGATGGAGTGAACATGAACCTAGACCTTCGCTCCGTACTCACGCAGAGCACGGGCCTGCCCCGGTGGGCTGAAACCACCCTCGACTATCTGACCGCCATAGGCATCGGCCTCAGCCTGGCCGTGCTTCTTGTCGTGGAGCTGTCGAAATGATGCCCGCCACACAAGCCCCGCGCGTGGTCATCCCGACGCGCCAGATCACCGACCCGAAATTCAAGTGGCGCGACTCGGCAAAGACCGATGTGACGCGCACCTGGCGCAAGTTCCGCCTGCTCCAGCGTCTGCAAGGCGGTGCCGCATGAATTGCTGCGACGAGTACGGCGATTGCCGCCAAGGCCGCGACTGTCCTGCTCGCGTCGCCAAAGTTGGCCAGCGCATCCCAAAGCATCCCAAGCCGCTGCGCGCCAAACACTGCCGCAACCACCTAAAAGACCTGGCCCGTGCCATGTTGCTTGTGGTTGGAGTGATGCTGATAAGCGCCCTCACTGTGGGAGTGATTCGATGAGCTGCATGAACACCGTCATCGCCAACCGTCACCAGGCCGACGAAGACCGCGCCGAGCGGCGCGCCGACTACATCGACCAGCGCACCATTGAATTGATGCAGTCAGGCGAAGACTGCGATCCATGCGAAGGCTGCAACGTAGGAGAAGCATTTGACGAAGCGCCTTACTCATCCAAAAAGGTTCTCGGAGACCTGCTGCGCGAAGGCAAGTTTTTTGAAGCCGGAGTCTTTTTGCGCGGCATAAGCCACGCCTACTGGGCTGCCAAGTCCTACGAACAAGCACAGGAAGAAACAACATGAACGCAATCACCAAACACGAATCCGCAGCCATGCCCTCGCTGCAAATGAGCGAAGGCGAGCTGATCGAGGTGCTCGCCACCAGCCTATACCCAGGCGCGCAAGTCACGTCAATCAAGATGGTGCTGGGCTATTGCAAGGCCGCTGGCCTGGACCCCATGCAAAAGCCCGTGCACATCGTGCCAATGTATGACCGCAATCTTGGCGGCATGCGTGATGTCGTGATGCCTGGCATCGGCCTGTACCGCACCCAGGCTGCACGCACCGGTTGCGCTGGCGTGACCGAACCAGAATTTGGCCCTGACGTGACCGAGATGATCGGTGGCCAAGAAATCACCTATCCCGCCTGGTGCCGCGTCACCGTGAAGCGCCGCCTGCCCACGGGCGAGGTCGTGGACTTCACCGCCAAAGAGCTGTGGAAAGAGAACTACGCCGTGCGCGGTGGCAAAGAAAAGTCTATCGCACCCAATGCCATGTGGACTAAGCGCCCCTATGGCCAGATTGCCAAGTGCGCAGAGGCCCAGGCCCTACGCAAGGCGTTCCCAGAGATTGGCAGCGAGCCCACCGCCGACGAAATGGCTGGCAAGTCGCTGCACGAGTACGACACCACGATCGACGCCGACACTGCTGAAGTCACTGGCCGAAAGCCGACCGTCACCATGCCCGCCCGCAAGTCTGCGCCAGCGCCCGAGCAGGCCGTGACCGATGCACCGCCCAAGGCCGAGCCGCACCAGCGCCAGGCTACCGACGGGGCACCGGCCACCGTGGGCGAAGTCGCCTACATCCTCAAGAAGATCAACGCTAAGGGCGTGACGATCCCGCAGGCGCGCCAGATGGCCGGCCTCGCTGAAGGCGAGAACCTGGAAGGTCTGACCAAGGACGGCTTCATCGCACTGAAGGACGCGCTGGCATGAGCACCGGACTGACCTTCGACGAAGCGACGCACACCTACCGGTACAACGGGATCGTTGTGCCTGGCGTGACGACGATCCTCTCGCCTCTGACCGACTTCAGCCGCGTGCCGCCGCACGTCCTGCGCGCCGCCGCCGACTTCGGTACCGCCGTGCACCTAGCCTGCGAGCTGGACGACCTGGGCACGCTCGACATGGACTCCCTGGACCAGGCCCTTGTCCCCTACCTCACAGCCTGGCGCAAGTTCAGCGCCGAGCATGAAGTGGAGTGGACCCAGATCGAGCAGCCGGTCTACCACAAGGCCCTGGGCTACGCCGGGACGCTCGACCGTCTGGGCAGCGTAAAGGGCCTGGCCACCGTGCTCGACATCAAGAGCAGCGGACAGCTCTACCCGAGCGTCGGCCCTCAGCTCGCGGCCTACCAGCAGGCGGCCGTACAGCCGACGGTTCAGCGCATGGCCGTGCAGCTCAAGAGCGACGGCACCTACACCGCGAAGACCTACACGGACCCGACCGACTGGCCGGTCTTCGCCTCCCTTCTCACGCTGCGCACCTGGTGCGCGCGCCACGACATCACCCCCAACTTCAAGGACTGAACCATGGAAACCAAAACCCAAGACACCGTGACCTATGACGCCAGCAGCGCCGTCGTGCTCGCCGGGAAGGCGCAATCGGCGCTCGCCAGCGCCAGCGACTTTGTGATCGATAGCCACACCATGTTTGAGCTGGCCAGCGATGACCTGAAGCAGGTCAAGGCCCTGCAAAAGGAAGTCGAAGAAAAGCGCACCGGCATCACCGGCCCGCTCAACCAGGCAGTGAAAGCCGTGAACGACCTGTTCCGCTCGCCCAAGGAATACCTGGACAAAGCCGAAGCCACGCTGAAGCGCGCCATGGTCACCTGGACCACCGAGCAAGAGCGCCTGGCGGCCATCGCGCGCGCTGAAGCAGAAGCCGCAGCCCGTGCCGAACGCGAGCGCCTGGCGGCCATCGAGCGCGAACAGCAAGAGGCCGCTCGCAAGGCACAGGAAGAAGCCCAGGCTGCCGCCGCCGCTGGAGACCAGGAGGCCGCAGCGCGCGCCATGATCCAGGCACAGGCCGCACAAGAGCAGGCTGCAATGGCCGCCGTGACGGCGAACGTCGTCACTGCCGCGCCCGTCGTGGAAGCCCCGACGAAGGTCTCTGGCATCAGCGGCCGCATGACGTACAGCGCGGAAGTAACCGATCTGATGGCGCTGGTGCAAGCCGTCGCGACTGGTGCCGCCCCGATCGAGGCGATCCAGGCCGATACCAAGTTCCTCGGCGCACAGGCCCGCGCGTTCAAGAAGACCGGCCAGCTCTACCCCGGCGTGATGGCCGTGGCCGAACGCAGCATTTCGGCACGCGCTGCCTGAAGGAAAGCCTCATGAAGCAGTCGCAGACCGATTGGATTCTGACCAGGCTGAAGCAAGGCCCCGTCACCGCGATTGACGCGCTCAACGGTTGCGGCTGCTTCCGCCTGGCTGCCCGCATCAACGACCTGCGCCAAGCAGGCTACGACATCGAAACCCAAACCATCGAACTGGCGAACGGCAAGCACGTCGCTCAGTACCACCTGAAAGAGAAAGAGACAGCGACATGCTGAACCAAGTCCAGATCATCGGCCGCGTCGGCAAAGACCCGGAAGTCCGATACCTACCAAGCGGCGAAGCCGTCGCCAACTTCTCCGTGGCCACCACCGAGAAGTGGAAAGACAAGCAATCGGGAGAGCTGCGCGAAGAGACCGAATGGCACCGCATCAGCACCTTCGGCCGCCTGGCTGAAATCGTCGGCCAGTACGTCAAGAAAGGCGGCCTGGTCTACGTGAGCGGGAAGATCAAGACCCGCAAGTACACCGACAAGGACGGCTCGGAAAAGTACGCGACGGACATCCGCGCGAACGAGCTGAAACTGCTCAGCAGCCGCGAGAACAACCAGGGCGGCGAGCACGCCCCGCGCGCCAGCACGCCCCAGCAACGTCCTGCGCCAGCCGCCCAAGGGTCCGGCTTCGACGACATGGACGACGACATTCCTTTCTGATCGGCATCACTATGTTCAAGCAACTCACTGTATTCAAGCTCGGCGACGAGTTCGAGATTCCCAGCATCGATGACTTCGACGCAATGCTGGATGCCCAAGCCTTCCAGCCGATCGGTGCGACACAAACCCTCTCAGCGGGATTTGTTCCGCCTCGCGGATTCGAGAACGGCCAAATGGTTGAGTCGATCAACGGCCAACGCATCATGACCGTGGCCATCGAAACCAAGTCGGTACCGACTGCCCTGCTGCGCGAGAAAACCAACGAAACATGCGAGCGCATAGAGGAGTCCACTGGCCGCAAGCCTGGCAAGAAGGAGCGCCGCCAGATCACCGACGAGGTGCTGCTGGCGCTGCTGCCCACAGCCTTCCCAAAGAAGTCCCATGTCCCCGTGTGGATCGACGCCAAGCGCCGCCTTCTGGTGATCGGCAGCACTGCGCAGTCCAAGGTGTACACCGTGACCATGCTGCTCATGAAGGCCGCGCCTGAAATGCGCATCCAGGTGCTCATCACCAAGGCCACGCCATTGTCGTCAATGACCTCATGGCTGCTGGCCGAGACACCGGACGACTGGCCCGACAACCTGAACATCGAGCGCGAATGCGTGCTCAAGTCAACGGGTGAGGACGGCGCCACCGTCAAGTTCTCCAAGCACCACCTGGCCAACGATGAGGTGCGCAAGCATGTCACCGAGGGAAAGCTGCCGATCGCCCTGGCCATGAGCTGGGATGGCCGCATGTCCTTTGTGCTGACCGAGCACCTGCAATTCAAGAAGGTGCAGTTCCTCGACGGCGTGATGGATGTGAGCGACGAGCACGAGGACCGTTTCGACGCCGATGTGGCGCTGGCCACCGGCCAGATCGGACAAATGCTCGATGACCTGATCTATGCCCTCGGCGGCGAATTCAACTGATCCCCCAACCAACTGAAAGACCACTATGACTGACCAATCAATCGAACAAGAAATCCAAGCCAAGGGCAAGACCGCGCCCCGAGTCACGCCTGCGGACATCGAGGCCAACATCGCCAAAGAGGTGTTCTTCACCGCTGCGGACGGCATGGCTGGAGCCTGGCGTAATGGAGAGGGCAAAAACCAAGGTTCAGTAAATACAGAGCACGAACTGCTGACGTTCTGCGTGCTTACTTTACGCAACGGCTTCACCGTCACCGGTGAGTCGGCCTGCGCCAGCCCCGAGAACTTCGACGCCGAGATCGGTCGCAAGATCGCACGCCAGAACGCCGTGGCCAAGATGTGGCCGCTCATGGGCTATCACCTGCGCAGCAACCTGCACGCCATCGAATCGATGATCGGCAAGCCAGATGAAAACGACTTCCCCCTGGGCAAGGCCTGCGACCTGAGCGGTGAAGGCACCTGCGAGGCCTGCCAGTAATGAATCGGGCCAAAAGCGGATGCTGGCCACTGGGGTTCCCGGTGGAGCGCACCAGACGCAGCGAGTAGGCCCACCAATTAAAAGAGCAACATGACAACACTTACCTGGCCAGACGGCACACCAAAAAGCCGCGGCAATGCTTTCTCGATTGCAGGAGCGTCTGACATCGGCAAGACGATGCAGCGGTCCGCAAGCATTTCCAGCACCGTCACCAAATCCGTCAACAAGATGCGCGCCAGCGGCAAAGACCTTTCGACCATCCCAGGTCTGAGCGATAACAGCGATCGTCAACCACGCGACCCCAAGCGATTCGCCGTGGCGAGCAAAGGGTAAGGGGCAAGAATGAGCGAAGAAGAATTCCTGGACGCCGACGAGATTGTCAGGATCACCGGGTACAAGCACGTCGCCAGTCAACGCGAATGGCTCGACAAGAACGGCTGGAAGTACGTCGTCAACGCATCTGGCCGCCCAATCGTCGGACGCTGGTTTGCGCGCCTGCGCCTGGCAGGTGTCCAGCCGACCGCGACCAGCATCGAATCTGCCTGGAAGCCAGACTTCTCGACTTTGGGTTAACCTATCATGATGCGACCCAAAACCAAACACAGCGATCTACCGCCGCGAATGCTGCGTCGCTCGCGCACGCTCAAGAGCGGGAAGGTCTGGGAAGCGTTCTACTACAACGGGCGCGACACCGATGGCCGTCGCATCGAGATACCACTGGGCTCGGACCTGAACGAGGCAAAGCGCCGCTGGGCAGAACTCGAATGCAGGACCGCGCCACCCGAAACCGGCCTGATGAAGTTCATCTTCGACCGCTATGAGCGCGACATCATTCCGGCCAAGGCACTCAATACGCAACGCGACAACGCCTTGTGCTTGACCAAGCTGCGTGCCGTGTTCGACAGCGCCCCTATCGACGGCATCACACCACAGATCATTGCCCAGTACCGCGACAAGCGCGGAGCTGCTGCGCCGGTACGGGCGAACCGAGAAATCACGCTTCTCTCGCACGTTTTCAATATGGCCAGGGAATGGGGCTTCACCGCCAAGGAAAACCCGGTCAAAGGCGTGCGCAAGAACAAGGAAAAGCCGCGCGACTACTACGCTGAAGACGACGTTTGGAAGGCGGTTTACGCCAAGGCGTGCAACGAACTCAAGGACGCCATGGACCTGAACTACCTTACCGGACAGCGACCAGCCGACGTGCTGAAAATGCGCCTGACCGACGTGAAGGATGGCGCGCTAGAGGTTCGCCAAAACAAAACTTCGAAGAAGTTGCGCATCCTGCTGGAAGCCGATGGCGTGCGGACCGAACTTGGCTGTCTGATTGATCGGATCAAGGCGCGAGACCGCAAGGTGTCCAGCATTTTCATCGTCGCCACGGAGGGCGGGGCACCGCTCAACAAGTGGACCCTGCGCACACGCTTCGACGATGCCAGGACGGACGCCGCAAAGGCTGCCACAGAAGCCGGAAGCCTGGACCTGGCTGCCAGGATCAAGGCTTTCCAGTTCCGCGACATCCGACCGAAGGCTGCCAGCGAAACCGACCTGGCGCACGCAAGCAAGCTACTTGGTCACACCGACAAGCGGATCACAGAGACGGTTTACCGTCGCGTAGGCGAAGTGGTCAAGCCGACAAGGTGAACGTGCAGACCAAAGAAAAAGGCCCCGATCATGGGGCCTTTTTGCATGTGGCGGAGACGGTGAGATTCGAACTCACGGAAGGCGTAAACCTTCGTCGGTTTTCAAGACCGATCCATTAAACCACTCTGGCACGTCTCCAAATTCGAGCCCCATCGCTGGGGGGGTTGCGGAAACGATTTCCGCAAGTTGCGGAAACGATCCAAAAAAAGCATTGCAAATCAACAGCTTGGAAGGCGCTGCAACGGCTTTCAAGACCGTTGCAATCGACCACTCTGCCACTCTTCCCGGGTCTGCTGGCTTGCATTGTAACGGCAAGATCGACTCTATCCGTCCCGCCTTCAAGTCGCGTTCAGTAAGCCCTTGCGCTCGATGT
>Ga0209398_1000211_pt1 | contig 40912 bp, 27 predicted proteins | sample AshMeaBigSpring_FD_184125 | JGI IMG/M metagenome (GOLD analysis project Ga0209398, IMG submission 184125) | Groundwater microbial communities from Big Spring, Nevada to study Microbial Dark Matter (Phase II) - Ash Meadows Big Spring (SPAdes)... | ecosystem: Environmental > Aquatic > Deep...
GTGACAATGCACCTTCTTCTTGCTCTTTTTTGTCGCTCGATGCCATTAGTTTACGGGCATCGGCAAGGTATTTGGTAGCCAGTGTTTTTTGTGTGTTTACCAAGCGTTCCACTTTCGGACGAAGTTCTTCGAAAAGTTGATCTTCGCCTTTAGGTACTGGGCCGGAGATGATAAGAGGCGTACGCGCATCGTCGATTAATACCGAGTCTACCTCATCCACAATGGCAAAGTTATGTTTGCGTTGCACTAAGTCGGCAGCACTGGTAGCCATGTTGTCGCGCAAGTAGTCGAACCCAAATTCGTTGTTCGTACCAAACGTAATGTCGGCTAAGTATGCTTTGCGGCGCTCATCCGAGTTTGGTCGGTGACGGTCGATACAATCAACGCTCAACCCATGCATCATGTAAAGCGGCCCCATCCATTCGGAGTCACGTTTCGATAGGTAATCGTTCACGGTAACTACGTGTACGCCGTTGCGGGTTAAGGCATTGAGAAATACAGGCAGAGTAGCAACAAGCGTTTTACCTTCACCAGTTCCCATTTCGGCAATTTTACCTTTGTGAAGTACGGTACCACCAAATAGTTGTACGTCGTAGTGCACCATTTCCCATTTAATAAGGTTACCACCGGCTGTCCATTCGTTTTTGTAGTGGGCTTTGTTGCCTTCGATGGTTACAAAGTCGTACTTAGTAGCTAGCTCACGATCAAAATCGGTAGCCGTGAAAACTAAATCTTTATTTTCGGTAAGTCGTCGTGCAGTATCTTTTACAATCGAAAAAGCTTCAGGAAGCATTTCTTCGAGTGCTTTTTCAAATTTCTCGGTAATTTCTTTTTCAAGTTTATCAATTTCGGTGTAGATTTTCTCACGTAAATTGATTTCTGTGGTTTCGACCGACGCTTTCAGTTCAACAATACGTTTGCGCTCGGCATCCACATAATCCTGTAGATATTGTTTTATTTCGTCGGTTTTAGCTCTGAGTTCATCATTGCTAAGTAGTTTGATTTTTTCGTAGGCTATTTTTATTTTTTCCACGTAAGGCTCTATTTCCTTTAGGTCACGTTGTGCCTTGTTGCCAAAAATCTTTTTTAGAATGTCATTTAATCCCATGGTATATAATTAGTTTGTAATGTTTTTTTATTTGTTGATAAAAGATCTACCTGTTTTGTCAGTTTATGACTTCAAACACTGACAAAGATACTATTTTTAATTGTAAAAATAAAGTAGAAAGTCAATTTGGTAAGGTGCTGAATAGGTTGCAAAAAGTGCTCCAAAAAATGGAATGTATATTTTTATTTCTTTCGCTGCGCTCAATGATGACAGTGGTTTTAAAGGTGAATGGTGGGAAAGCCACCTTTGGCTTGTCATTTCGACCGTAGGGAGGTATATTGTTTTATCCCTGACATTAAAAAATGGCTTATAGATTTTTTATCAGCAAAGTACTGTTTTTCGACTCAATTAAATTGGCATTACTATGTGTTTTGCTCCAGAATTCATCGAGCGTTGGGTTTCTGTTTTCCAAAAAATGTTCAGAACCAAAGCACTCAATTTTTTCGTAAAACAAGGCAATTGTAAGTTGATTGATGTCGATAGCCGGCTGAAATGTTTTGTTTTGGTCTGCTTCGTTGAAAACTTCAATTAATATTCCACTATCCACCAGGTTGGCTAATATTTGATTGGCTAATCGGATTGGAATTTTATGGTCGTACGAAAGTTGTGTTGTTGATAATGGGGGTTGTTGCTGTTCGTATTGTTTTACTACGAGCCACGTAATAAATAAGGTAAGAAAGTTTTTGTAGCGTATGCTTATATTTTTGGAGTCGGTTTCAAATTCATAGTTTTTTATGTTTTGCGAAGCGTAAGCTATATCAGCCCCTAATAAAACGATCAGACATGAGATTTGTAACCACAGGAGTAATAATGGTATAGCAGCAAAGCTACCATAAACCACATCGTATCGCGACAATAATACCTGACCTCTAATATATAACACTTGAAAAACTTGAAATGCTGAACCTGCTAGTACACCTGCAATAGCTGCATCTTTTAAGTTTACTTTCGTGTTAGGGATGGCTCTGTACATTACTGTAAATATCAGAGCATTAAGTATATATGGTGTTGTTTTTACCCCAAACCGCATAATGGGACTTAGTATGTCGAATACAAATGATTTGTCGAGTATGGCATTTACATAAATTGAAATACCTGCCGATAGTACCATGAAAATTGGAATTATGAGCATGGCCGAAAGATACATGGTAAAACGATTGACTGCAGAACGTGGTTTTTTAACTTGCCAAATTTCGTTGAATGCCAATTCTACTTGAATAAAAAAATTCATGACAGAAAATAACAGAATGACAATGCCTATACCAATAAATACGCCTCCTTGTGTCGATTCAAGGTATCGCTGTACAAACTCCATGAGGGTTGGTATGATGTTGGCTTGTGCTTCGAACGATTGGTTGAGCGAGTTTTCAATTAAATCTTCAACTCCCAATCCACGCCCAATAGCAATAATTAGCGCTATCATCGGAATAAGCGCGAAAAGTATTGAAAAGGTTAATGCTGAAGCTTTTACACTTAATCTTTCGCGGATAAAATAGCGAGTTGAAAGAATAACGACCTTTACAATTCTGTAAATAAATCGTTGTGTTTTACTGAGTTCCTGTTCTGTTATTCGCCAAATATCATGGCTTATGAAACTGATTAATCCCATATTGATTTTTTCTTTATACCTCATCCAACCAAGGTGAGGGTTTGGTGGGTCAAAATAAATAAAAAGCAGTAGGCCTATAAGCCGGGTTCTGTTTTTCGGCTTGCGCCAAAATGTTTGTCATTTATCTACGATGTAAGTCGCCTTACACCTCTAGCAATCTACCCCCCGGCATCGGACGAGCCATCCTACATGCGCCGGTATACATGATCTTGCAACCCATAAGGCGTACGGCTACTGCTGTTGCCAGCAATACCGGTGAGCTCTTACCTCACCTTTTCACCTTTACAAGCTCTTGCGAACTTGAAATTATTCTCTGTTACACTACTCAACCCTCGCGGACTGCTTCCCGTTAGGAAATATGGTGCTCTGTGTTGCCCGGACTTTCCTCCCCACCAATGGTGGTGCGACAAACCGGCCTACTGTTTTTTTGTAGCTACAAAGATAATACTTTTTTTATCGTTTTTGCATCTGACTGTATTTTGCTGTTTTGTTGGTTATTATGTTTATCTTTGCAGTCGATTAGAGAAAAATTTCTTTTATTGCTCAACAAAACAGCAAAAGGATTGTTTGATAAATAACAAATTTGCAAAGAAAGCTAAAATTGTAAATGTTTAAATAGTAAATGAATTAATGGGTATTAGTAGTATTAAAAAAGGCGACAGAGTTGTTGTTATTGGAGGTGGATTTGCAGGTTTGCAATTAGCAAAAACATTGTCGAATTCGGATGTAAATGTAGTTTTGGTAGATAAGCAAAATCACCATCAGTTTCAACCTTTGTTTTATCAGGTAGCAAGTGGAAGGCTCGAACCATCGAGTATCTCTTTTCCATTTCGTAAGATATTTCAAAAAAGTAAAAATATCGACTTCCGTATGGCCGATATTGTAAAAATTATTCCTGAAGAAAATAAATTGATGACTGCTTATGATCGAACAGTACGATACGATCATTTGGTTATTGCGAGTGGTTGTAAAACTAATTTCTTTGGAAATAAAGAGTTGAGTGAGAATGCATTTTCGATGAAAACAACTCAAGAGTCCATCGATATCCGTAACAAGATATTATTTAGTTTTGAAAAAGAAATTTTTGCTCGTCCAGACGAAAAACAAGCCTGGATGAACATTATTATTGTAGGAGGTGGGCCAACAGGTGTGGAGCTTTCGGGCGCTTTTGCCGAACTTAAAAACGATATCATTCCGCGCGATTATCATAATATTGATGTTTCGAAGTTTAATATTATTTTACTCGAAGGAAGTGATAGCACACTGAATAATATGAGTGCCGAATCGCGTAAAGCCTCACTCGACTATCTTGAGAAGCTAGGTGTAGTGGTCAAAACAAAGACTATTTTAAGTTCATTTGATGGAAATAAAGCAGTATTGAGTACTGGCGAAGAAATACCAACTAAAAATGTGATTTGGGCTGCTGGTGTTACGGGTAATATTATTGATGGTTTAAACCCCGACGAAATTGTACGCAATAGATATAAGGTAGATAGAACCAATAAATTAGTAGGGTTTGATAATATCTATGCCTTAGGCGATATTGCATTGATGGAAACACCAAAATATCCGAATGGACATCCACAAGTAGCCAATGTGGCTATCAATCAGGCTAAAAACTTGGGTAAGAATATTTTAAAAGCGATAAAAGGCAATGCGCAGTTTACTGAATATGAATACAAAGATTTGGGTATGATGGCTACGGTAGGCAAACACAAAGCGGTAGTTGAACTGCCTTTTATGAAGCTCAAAGGGCCTATAGCATGGTATATTTGGATGTTTTTACACTTAATGCTTATCTTAAGCGTACGTAATAAACTGGTAATCTTTTTTAATTGGGGCTGGAGCTATTTTACACGCGACACATCGCTTCGTATTATTACCAATATCGATTATAAGAAAGAGAAAGTGACTGATTTCTAAGTTTGATTTAACTTGTAATAAGCACCCTATTTTAGATGCTAAATTTTAAAACCGGATAATTGTATTCGGTTTTTTTGTGCCCTTTTTCTCGAAATTACTCTCGCTACTGTTAAACTTGTCGGGTTTTATGGTTAAAAATGCTGAAAAATGAGGTGTTTTGAATTGGGAAATTAAGATGCTGAATTTGTTGAATTAGAATTTATTCAAAACTGAAGTAATAGTTGTTATTACAAATTTGAATTTTGTGAGAAGACTTGTACTTTAAATGCTTGCTTGAGTTTCGTGTTTTACTGGATTAAGCAAAATATTTCAGCTATTTCCTACAAATTTTCAATCTGTTTTATTTGTCTCTCTCTTTGTTTGTAATAGTCTGTATTACAGTGTTTCTGGATTAAACTCAAGCTGTTATTGTTGTATATTTGTTTCGTAAAATATTTAGTTCGAAACCACACTTTATAGCTTCAGTATGAAAAAGCAAATATTATTTATAGCCATTAGTTTGTTTCTGTCTATCAATTATTTAGAAAGTCAAACAAGAATACAAACAGCCACCGCCAATACAGGCACCACTGCTTCAACGTCGTTTGTTGCAACATTAAGCACTGCTCCAGTAACACGGAATACGTTGATAGCAGTAATATCGACTCGAAGCAATACCACAAACAATGTAACGAGCATAACACAATCAGGTGCAACATGGGCAAGAGCTGTCTCGTCGACAGGTAATTCTACAAACAATACAACAACTGAAATTTGGTATACAACAGCTCTTTCGGATGCTGCTACTGCAATTACTATTAATCAAGGTTCAGCCCGCTCGGCGGCGGTAGTGATGGAATACAGCGGATTAGCATATGGTGCGCCATTTGACCAAGTAGCGAGCAATTTTAATAGCGCTCAAAACACAGCAGCAACTACAGGAACCACAGCAACAACCACTTCTGCCGACGAATTATGGATTGGTGGTATTGGATTGCGCAGCAGTAGTTATACTTTAAGTTCAATAACTAATTCATTTTCAATTATAAGCTTTTCGAATTCTACAAATTCAACAGCTACAAATAACTCCAAAATCTATGCACTTGATAGAGTTGTGAATTCTACAGGAGATGCAACTACAGGCGGTACTGTGAGTACAAGAACATATTGGTCGGGCGCAGTTGCAGCATTTAAAGTGGCCGTAATTAATAGTTTTAGCCCTATTTCTGCTTGCAAAGGGAGTTCGCAAGTTGTAACCATGAATGGTGAAGGTTTTACAAGTGGTTCAGTTGTTAGTTTTAATGGCACTTCAGCTTCTACCACTTTTGTGTCGTCTGCCCAACTTACAGCTATTTTGCCAGCAAATGCTACTCCTGGATTTATTACCGTTAATACTTCCGGAAATATTATTAGCAGTAAAAAACCATTTTTGGTTAAAGCTCCCGTAGTTCCAACAGCTACTATAACAAACACTACATGCCCTACTTCAAGTGATGGATCTGTACAGCCAAACAATATTCCTGTTGCCGTTAATTTTGATAATACAAAATCACAGTATATCAATTTAGGAACTCCGTTGCTAAATGGCTTAAATGCCTTTACACTCGAAGGTTGGGTGAAAAGCACCACCTTTAACCGCAATAGTTTTTTAGGTCAAAACAATGCTGTCGAAATAGGTTTAACTTCAGCGGGTTTTGTAGAACTGTGGTCCGAAGGCTTGTATACGAATGTGTATTCGCCTGCCGCATTTCCAACCGACGGTTTATGGCATCATATAGCAGGTACTGGCGATGGAACAACGATGAAAATTTATATCGATGGTGAATTAATCGCTTCACAAACACATGCAGCTTTACCTGCTAGTAAATATGGTTCATCGTCCGATAATACAATGATTGGTGCCTATGTTTGGGATGCTGTAACTCCGTATTATCATAGTGGACAAATATTGAAAGCTGGGTTTTGGAATAGAGCACTTACAAACATTGAGATAGCTGAATTAGCGTCAACTCCACATCAATATCTTTCGGCAGAAGAAGACTTAATTGCAGGTTACAACTTTTTCGACGGATCGGGAACAACACTTAGCAAAACACCATCAGGTACTAATGGCACTTTTTCAGGGACTCCTGTTTCTACTTGGACTGACTTATTTACGTACAGTTGGACAAAATCGACTGGTGGATATAGTGCCTCAACTAAAAACATTAATGCATTGCCAACCGGAACGTATAATTTAGCTGCCACTTTTAATGGATGTACAGCCAATTCGGGCGATTTTGTAGTTGCTTCGAATGGAACGGAATCAACAGCAGCAAGTTCTATTACTGGAACAACTCCTATATGTAGTGGTAGCTCTTCAACTTTATCGGTTAACGGAGGGTCACTTGGTACTGATGCTACATGGAAATGGTATTCCGCAAGTTGTGGTGGAACTTTAGTTGGTACAGGAGCATCTATTCAAGTAAGTCCTACCGCTACTACTACCTATTATGTGCGCGCCGAAGGAACTTGTAATACAACGGCTTGTGTATCGTTTACAGTTACTGTAAATGCAACTGGCGAATGGCTAGGCACAACGAGTACTGATTGGAATACAGCAAGCAACTGGTGTGGAGGCGTACCAACATTATCGACTGATGTTTTGATACCAACAACTCCAATTGGAGGGCGATTTCCTGTTGTAGGTTCGGCAGGTGCTGCGTGTAAATCGTTAACAATAGCTACTGATGCATCGGTAACAATGGATGGTGCTTACAACTTTAATATTTACGGTAACTGGATAAATAATGGAACATTTACATCGTCGACAAGTACTGTAAGTTTCAAAGCTAGTGGAGCTATTTCAGGTAGTTCCAATACTACTTTCCATCATTTAACCATTGACCCATCGCAAACACTTACAGGTAGCAGTGCCGCCATAAATATTACAGGTAACTGGACAAATAATGGTACATTTACTGATAATAGCGGTACTATCGTTTTCAATGGTACAGCAGCTCAGGACATCATAGGTGCTACTACTTTTAATAATTTAACCGTAAATAATGCAGCTGGAGTGGTTGGGAAAAGTAATTTAACCGTAAATGGAGTGTTGAATTTAGCTTCGGCAAGTCCCGATGCAACAAAAGGTACTATCGAAATGACAATTGATTATGGTAGCTATTCAAATGTGCTAACTGAAGAAGCCAATCTAACAACAACCAAAACACAGGCTCACGATATTTTAAATTCCAATATTTTATACATGGGGGCAAATGCAATAACTATCGGAGTTGGCGATGTTACAGGCAAAGTTAAAAGAACAACCATAAATGATGTAACAGAGTATTCTTTTGGCAATCCAAATACAACCATTACTTTTAACAAAAATAGCGGTAATGCATTACCATCCGAAGTTTTATTTGTAATAACAAAAGGTCCTGGCAGAGGAATCCATTCAAATAAAACCAATACGGTAGAACGATTATACCAAGTAATTAGGACCGGTGGCAATACTCCTACCACATTTACTTTAAAATTGCACTACTCTGAAAGTGAATTGAATAACAATACAGAAGGAAATCTTGTGCTTTGGGATCATCATATTCCTTATAATTCGACTAACACACCACACGAACATGGTAAAACTTCGCAAAATACTACTGATAATTGGATAGAACTCTCAGGACATGGCATTACCTATCTTGGTTCTCAAGAAGTAGTAGATGGATTTACAAAATACTGGATGTTTGGTAGCACTTTAATTGATGGCAATAAATGGCTTGGCTCAGTTCAAAACGATTGGACAAATTGGGATAATGCATCCAATTGGACAAAAGGTACCGTTCCAACCTGTTCGGATAATGTAATAATTGCAAATACTACTTATGCTCCAACTATTCCAGCAGCGGGAGCAAATGCAGGTACAATTGAAATTGAACAGGATGCTACGCTGAACGGAAGTAATGGACAATTAACACTCTGTAGTGGTATTAAAGAAAATGGTGGTAAAAGCTCTTGGTTGAATAATGGTACATTTAATGCGGGTACAAGTACAGTTACATTTAATTACCCTCGTACAACTTTAGATGAGACATCTACGATATCGGGTACAGCAAATTTTTATAACGTTACTGTCGCAGCTAGTACATATCTTGTATTGCAAGCAGGCTCAACTACTTCGGTTAATAATACGTTTACACAAACCGGAAATTTGGATGCCCGCACGTATCATAATACATTTAGTTATACTGGTAGTATTGCGCAAACAATTGTAAATCCAACAATTGGTAATGGTTATCATAACCTTACTTTATCGGGTGAAGGGACTAAAACCTTGCCATCGTCATCATTAAGTATCGCAGGGGATTTGAATTTAAGTTCTCCTTTTACAGCAACTTCGAATACGATTGTTTTCGATGGCTCAACCACCCAGATACTTACTGGTACATCCTCTTCAGTATTGAATAATTTAACGCTAAATAATACTTTAGGATTGACATTATCAAAAAATCAAACTATCGATGGTGTACTTACACTAACAAGTGGTTTAATAACTACTGGCAGTAATGCAGTTACATTAACTTGCAATGCAAGCACATCAGGGCAAAGTGATTCTAGTTATATTAATGGCAAATTAGCACGCGATTATTGTGGAATAGGCTCAAAACTTTTTCCTATTGGTAAGAACGGTATTTACCGCCCACTTACTATTGCTCGCACAACAGGTGAGTCAGGTAGTACAACCATTCAAAGCGAACAGTTTGAAACTACAATTGCTGGAACTCTTCCTTCAAACACCACAGCTTTTGCAAGTCGTTTCTGGACAATTTCACAGCCATCGGGAGCAGAAAACTACACCATTCAGATAGATGGAACAGGTTTTACGCCTGCTGGTACAGCTGTAATTCTGAAAGGTGATGGTACAGCGCCAACCACTTTAACAAAGCTTAGCGCCACAACTCCAAATTATACCACTGTTACTGCAGTTAGTACTTTTGGCGACTTTACATTGGGTTCGGAATGTTTGCCTCCAACTATTACTACGCAACCTTCTACTCAAACTACTTGTGAATCAAGTGGCATTGCTTACTTTAGCGTTGGTGTTACTGGAACTTATACCTATCAATGGGAAGTGAGTACTACGGGAGCAGGTGGAACTTACAGTGCCATTAGCAATGGTGGCGTTTATTCCAATGCTACAACTGCCACGCTCACTATAACAAATCCACCTTTCAGCATGAACGGTTATGCCTATCGAGTAATTGTAACACGCGATTGTGGCGGAGCAGCTACATCAGATGGTGCTGTGTTGACTGTTAATCCACAGCCACAAGGCTCTTTAAGTGCCAATTCTATTTGCAAAGGTGAGGTAGGATTTTTGACATGGACTGCTTCAGCGGGAACTGGTCCGTTTACAGTTATTTACAATGCAGGTGCTGGCGATCAAACAGTAAACAATGTAATCTCAGGAACTCCTTTTTCAGTTGGCTCTTTAAACGCAAGTACAACATATACATTGGTGTCGGTGGCAAATGCTAGTTGTACACGCAGTTCTAACTTTACCCAAAGCAGCGCTACTGTTACTGTTAATCCGTATATCACTTGGACTGGCACAACCAGCCGAGATTGGCAAACGGCAACCAACTGGTGTGGTGGTGTACCTACTACAACCGACAATGTATTAATACCGGCTGCACCTACCTATCAACCCGTAATTAGTTCAACTGGTACAGGATATGTGCATTCTATCATTATCGAGAATGGTGCATCGGTAAGTGTTGATGGAGCTTACGTGTTTGATGTTAGTGGCAATATTACCAATGCAGGTACTATCTCGATGGGTATAGGTACATTAACTATTGATCCAAGCACAATTGTTGAAAATACGGGTATAATTGAAACCAAAAATACATCGGCTCAACCGCTACCAGTATCACCTACCTATGCAAACTCAGGTACTATTAAATTTAATGGAACATCCCCCCAGATACTATTTGCAGGTACTTACAACGATGTAGTAGTTGATAATCCGCAAGGTGTTGTGCTTTCGGATAGTGCGAGCGTTGTTGCTAATGGTACGCTCGAAATTAAGAGTGGCTCAAAATTGGAGATTGGTACTCGTCGCTCGGTAAATGCAGCTACCGTTATTAATAATGCTGGAGCTGCTGGTATCGTTATTAAAAGTGCTGCTGATGCTCCAACAGGCACACTTATTTTTAATAATAATGAAAACACTGCCGTACAAGCAACAGTCGAAATGTACTCTAAATCGAGTTGGGATTTAAATCAAATTGTAAATTCAAAATACAAATGGCAATTTATTGGTATTCCAGTGCAGTCGATGCCTGTGTTACCGACTTTTTATGGTGGTTATGTGCGGCAGTATAACGAAGGTGGTGTTGGTGCCGGTTCGCTTGCAACAAATCGTTGGATACAACTGAATAATCAATCGGTAATGGAGGCATTAGAAGGTTATGAAGTGGTGATGCAAACACCTCGTAAGTTCGATTTTACAGGGCAATTATACAATCAGGATATTGTAAAAACCTTAAGTTATACTGTAGGAGCCGATTATCCCGGCCAACACATTATTGGTAACCCGTATACAGCTGCTATTGATATTAAGCAAATTCAGTTTGGTGCTAATACACAAGCTACTGTTTATTTGTACAATACAGGTACTTTTAATAGTTGGAGTGGATATAAAACAACTTCTGCAAATGATAGTACTATTTTTAATGCAGGTCAGTACGTTGCTATACCTAAAGAAACAGCAGGTTCTGCAAAGTTGCCTCGTCAAATACCAAGTATGCAGGCGTTTTTAGTACGTACCTCAGGGACTGCTGAAGGTTCTGTTACGGTGAGCTACAATGCTGTTAAGCAAAAAAACTTTTCGCTACAGCGAGCCAAACAAGAACAATTATCAAGTTTCCGTTTTAATCTAATTGGTGAAACAATTGATAATGATGTGACTTGGTTATTCTGCAAAGAGGGTACTACTCGCGAGTTTGATAATGGTTGGGATGGATATAAAATGGCTGGTGATGCAGGTACGGCACGTATTCAATCATTAGAAGGAGCTACAAACTATCAAATAAATACAGTGCCCGATATTCACGAAACCGTGATTACCGCTCGCGCTGGTGCTAATGATACGAATTACAAGCTTAAAATTACAAACGAAAATATGTCGTCGAAATATAAGGACATCTATTTGTTAGATCTAGTGACCAAAGATTTAATTAATATAGTAGGAGCCGAAAGAACGTATTATTTTTCAATGACAAACAAATCGTCGGAGCCTCGTTTCAAAATACTAACTTCACTCGATAATGTTACAGGTTTAGACCCTGTTAATGCTGACTTGTATGCTGTGGTGGTAGATAACACGCTTATTGTAAATAATAAAACAGCTGAAAAAGGATTACTTACTGTTTACGATGTAAATGGAACAGCTTTAATAGCCAAAGCATATCCTGCTAATCAAAAGTTTGTGGTTGATTTACCATTACAAGCTGGTGTTTATGTATTTAAACTTGTTGGTGACGATGGAAAATTCTTTAGCTCAAAGGTCGTTTTAAAATAATTTTTTTTGTGATTAAATTAAGTTAATTGTTAGGTTTTTATTTTGGTTTAAATGGAAGCGAGCCGAAAAGTTTTTTACTTTTCGGCTCGCTTTTTATGATTCTAAGTAGCTATTTTAAATAGAACTTAATGTGTTTCCTTAGTAATTTTGTTTTTCTTCTTCGAAATAAGCTTGAGCGTGTGCACAAGTTGGGCAAGCCTTAGGAGCTTCTTTTCCAGTGTGAACATGACCACAGTTACGGCATTGCCATACCACTTCTTCTTCGCGAGCAAAAACAGTACCTGCTACTACTTTCGCTAAAAGGCGTAGATATCTTCTTTCGTGTTCTGCTTCAACAGCTGCAATTTTACGGAACGTAGCCGCAATTACTGGAAATCCTTCGGCGTCAGCTACATCAGCAAAGTGAGGATACGCTTCAGTCCATTCTTCGTTTTCACCTTCGGCTGCTGCTTTCAAGTTTTCGGCAGTTGTGCCTACAATACCTGCTGGATATGTTGCTGTTATTTCTACTGGACCACCTTCGAGGTAGCTAAAGAATTTTTTAGCGTGTTCTTTTTCTTGATCGGCAGTTTCGGTAAAGATTGCTGAAATTTGCTCAAAACCTTCTTTTTTAGCTTGAGATGCAAACATGGTGTAGCGCATACGAGCTTGACTCTCGCCTGCAAACGAAATCAACAGATTTTTCTCTGTTTGTGTTCCTTTAATACTTTTCATACAAATAGTTGTTTATTGAGTTATAATAAAAAACAGTTTTTTAATTCTATGCAAATAAACGAAATCTAGTTGAATAATCCAACCTTGTATTTGTTATTATTACAAAAAAAGAGTTGCTACGGAAATGAATCCGAGCATTATGCTTAGCTCTACTTTCGCAAATTATTTAATAGGCGTGGCTTTACTTTTTCCCGAATTTAAGAGATTGTTTGATTTAGACAATGAAAGGTCGTTTTTCGTGTCATTTTTCTCGAAACGATATTGGTGAAATGGAATATATTTTTTACTTTTGACGATGGAAATCTATTATCATTTAGATAGCTAATTTAAATATATATTTAATAAATCAACATTATGAGTACTGAAGAATTAAAACTACAAATTTTTCGTCAGGTAGATACTATGGATAGATCAAAGCTCAAAGAGTTTTATGGTGTAATGTTGAATTATCTAAATAGCAACAAAGATACAGCCGAATGGATTGGTGTTTCATCTGTTGAAAAACACGGAATTGAAGAAGCTTTAAAGGAAATAAACGATGGTAAAGCTATAGATAATGAGCAAGTTATGGTAAATATGAAAAACAAATACCTTCATGCCTAAAGAATTGATTTGGTCACCATTAGCTGTAACCGATTTCGATAATGTGCTAAATTATTTAAAAGAAAATTGGAACGAGCAAGTAGTTTTGAAATTTATCATTGAAATTGAAATTATTGTTTCAAACATTGCTAAAGAACCAAAGCAATTTCCATTGGTAAATAAAAAAAATAAAGTTCGAAAGTGTGTTGTAACGAAGCACAATACATTGTTTTATAAAGAGAGTAAAGATACTATAGCTATTTTACGTATTTTTGATACAAGACAAAATCCGAATAAATTGAAATTCAAATAAATAATCAAACAAAATTTAAACTATCCAATAAAAATTGAATATACAAACAGACGCGGCATGTTACTTCTCTACACAAAAAATGAATGGAAGTCGTTTCCAAACTTTGTCTAGAGATATCTGTTCATCGATGTTATATTTAATTGAAAAATGGTACATATTTGAACTACAATAAACTTTAAACGCGTGATTTTTATTCACAGTTCTTGTTTTACACCTTTTGCGGTCGAAAAAAAAAGCTGTTGCCAAATCATTGGTAACAGCTTTTTAGGTTTTTACGCTAGCTTATTTCAATCAAAAAGCGTCGATAATAGCCTTAAAGTCAGCAACTTTAAGAGATGCGCCACCAATTAAACCACCATCAATGTCTGGTTGAGCAAACAACTCAGGAGCATTTTTAGCGTTACAGCTTCCGCCGTAAAGAATTGACATGTTGTTTGCAATTTCTTGACCGAATTTTTCGGCAATAATTGAACGGATAAATGCCAACATATCTTGTGCTTGCTCAGTTGATGCAGTTACGCCAGTACCGATAGCCCAGATTGGTTCGTAAGCGATAACGATTTTAGCAAAATCTTCGGCGCTTAAGTTAAATACAGTTTCTTCTAATTGAGTTTGAACATAAGCGTTTTGAGTGTTCGCGTTACGAATATCCAACGCTTCGCCACAACAATAGATAGGAGTAAGGCCGTTTGCCAATGTTTGAGCTACTTTTTCGTTTAAAATTTCGCTTGTTTCATTGTAATACTCACGACGCTCAGAGTGACCTAAAATTACATAAGTTGCTCCTGTTGATTTAACCATCGATGCACTGATTTCGCCAGTATACGCACCTGATTCTTTTGTAGCACAGTTTTGAGCTGCAACAGCAATTTTAGTTGTGTCGATAGCAGCTGCAACGCTTGCTAAGTGGATAAATGGAGTACCAATTACTACATCGCAATTCAATGCTTGACCAGCTAGTGCTTCGTTCAATTCAGTAGCCAAAGCCAACCCTTCTTGAAGGGTTTTGTTCATTTTCCAGTTTCCTGCAACAATGTTTTTTCTCATTTTTGTTTAATTTATTTAGTTTATAAATATTCTTCGTTTGTAGTTAAAAATTACGCCAATGCCATTTGCCAACAATTGTACCGTTTTTAATAAGTACCAAGCCTGGGTTTGCGCGTATAATGGTTTTTAGCGTTATCGGATCGCATTTGTAAAACGGAAATGTCAGTTTGTTTTTCTGTTTAAATGCTTCTATTTCGTTGTCGAGCGATGCTGTTACGGCATAAAACCTCAAACTTGTATTTTTATATTTCTGATAGATAGCCTCCGCTTTTTGTGCACCCTCGTCAGAAGCTTGGTTTATGTCGTACATCACCAGTAAATAACTGTAACCAGCATATTCAATCAATTCGGGTACAATATCTTCGTTGTGTTCGTTGTAGATGTTGAAATTGTGAATTTTTGGTTTGAAACCTTCTTTTATTAATGTCGTTTTCTGATCAATAAAGGTCCAAGTGGAATCGCCTTCGGGGTAATTTTCAAGTGTAAATTCTTGTTGAGCACCTTCTTTTTCGTAAATAAAAGTGGTTGTATATTCGTCTTTGGGCGCATCTTCGGGTATGGCCATTGCAGCAGCTATGTTTACAGCTTTTTTATACGGTAAAAAATCGATTTGTGGTAAATTGTTGTAAGCGTATATAGGAATAGATAGTGCAGTGATGGCAAAAAAGGCAACTAGACTCCATTCAATTTGGTTTTTGAAAAGCGATTTGTGTTTTTTGCTCGTCAGTAATACAGCAACAAGCAGTAGGAGTAGTACAATATTTTTCCAAAATGTCTCCCAATTTGAAATAACCAGTGCATCGCCAAAGCAGCCACAGTCCGATACTGGATTTTTAAAGGCAATATAGAGGGTGAGTGGCGTCATTACAAGCATGAAAAGTAAAGCTAAAAAGCTTGTTAGGCGCGTTTTTATCGCAAACACCAAGTTCAAGCCTATGATAAGTTCAATGGTTGATAGTGCGATAGCAAGTCCAAACGCCAAACCCGATAGATTTGTCCAGAAACCACCAAAGGCATTGAAATAGTCCTGAAATTTATACGTGCTGCCGAGCGGATCAACCGCTTTTACAAATCCTGAAAATACAAATACCAAACCAAACAAAATTCGGCTTATATGAAATAATGGATTGTTGTTTTTTGAGCTATTTTTTAACATTTAAAAATTTACTATTTATTCATTTTTCATCACTGCTCCAAACCCCTCTCGATAAAAGAATTTCCGATACATCGGAACAAGCTGCAATAAATGGCGGGGCTTAAAGACGCGATTATTAAGTCTTGTAAAAAAAATGGATTCTTTCATCCTTTTATTTCTTCATCACCACATCACCACATCACCACATCATCACATTATCACATCAACTCTTCAATCTTTATCAACCCAAAAACAGCATAATTAATCATATCGAAATAATTGGCATCGATGCCTTCCGAAATAATTGTTTGACCTTTGTTGTCCTCAATCTGTTTGGTGCGGTAAATCTTCATCAAAATTAAATCGGTATACGATTCCATGCGCATGGTTCGCCACGCCTCATCATAGTCGTGATTCTTGGCCATCATTAGTGTTTTGGCTTCTTGCATGTATTTTTTGTACAATGCAACTCCATTTTCGTAACTTAAATCATCCGATTCCGAAAATCCTAATTCGAGTTGGATAAGCCCAATGATACCGTAGTTTACTATGGCAATTAGTTCTGAGCGAATGCCTTCGTCCACTTTGCTAACGCCTTTGGTTTCGATACTTCGAATGCGATTGGCTTTGATAAAAATTTGGTCGGTAACTGACTGAGGGCGAAGTATGCGCCAAGAAGCGCCGTAATCTTTCATTTTTTTTGTAAAAATATCACTGCAAATGGCTGCTACTTGGTCGAATTGCTGTTCAGTATTACTCATTTTAATGGAGATGGTTTGATTGTTTTAGACTAGCAACTGTTTTGCAATCGTGCATTTATGTCTGCTTGTATGTTACTATTAAACTATAAATTTCGTTGCAAATTTACGATTTTTAATCGAATTTACAACGCAAAATGGTCGTAGTAAAGCATTTTAATTGTTTTTATTATTCGCTTTTTAGTGTGTGTGCTATCTGAATTTACACGGTAATTCTGAAATGTTAGATAGTCTGTACATTCATGTTACATAGCTTGTACATTGCTAACAAACATGCTTATATTACGTTGATAATATGTAGATATTACGGATATATTACGGTAATTAGTATTGATTTCCGTATTATCACCGTAATATCACCGTAATATTACCGTAATATCACCGTAATATATCCGAATGTAGCTGCAATGTAGACGCAATCTAAGAGCAATGGATGGTTCTGTTTTATGGGTTTAATATCAACGTTAAAACTACATTTATTTACTAACTTACTTGTGCTTGTACTCTCAAATAAGTAGGTGTTTATGTATCAAGCTGTTTTTTCTGCTCGTTTCATGTCAAAGTTTTTTAAAAGCGATGGTTAAAATTGAGTGCAAGCATTGTTTTTTGTACCTTTGCACTAAAATAATTGAAAATGGGACGAATACTTGCAATAGATTATGGGCAGAAACGTGTTGGGTTGGCAGTGACCGATCCTCTGAAAATCATTGCAAATAGTTTAGATACTGTTCCTGCACACGAAGTGTTGGCCTATGTAGTGAACTATGTAGCTCGCGAAGATGTTGAGAAAATCGTTGTTGGATTACCCAAGCAAATGAACGGTACCGATTCGCAATCCATGCAGTACATTGAACCTTTTGTGAAAAAGCTCAAAGCTGCTTTGCCAACTATTGAACTCATTTATGTCGACGAACGTTTCACTTCCGTTTTAGCGCATCAAACCATGCTCGATGGTGGTTTAAAGAAAAAAGATCGTCAAAACAAAGGACTGGTTGACCGTATTTCGGCCACAATTATTTTACAAACTTATTTAGAAAGCATACGATAACTCGAAACTCAAAACGCATAACTTTTCATGATATTACCTATTCACACCTTTGGCAACACCGTGTTACGCAAAGTAGCTGAGCCAATTACTCTTGATTATCCAAATTTGGAAGCATTAATTGCAAACATGTTTGAAACCATGCACAAAGCCGATGGTGTTGGACTAGCAGCTCCTCAAGTTGGTTTAGCAATTCGCTTGTTTGTAATCGACTTAGAAGCTTTTAGAGAAGATAAGCCGGAATTAGCCGACTTTAAAGCAGTAATGATAAATCCGGAAATTATTGATTTTGACGACGAGACAATATCGGCCGAAGAGGGCTGTTTGAGTATTCCTGGTATTCATGAGTCGGTTATTCGTCCTAAAAGCATTACCATTAAATATCTAGATGTAAACTTTGTAGAACATATTGAAACCTTCGATGGTTTCAAAGCGCGTGTTATTCAACACGAGTACGATCATTTAGAAGGGAATTTATTTACGGATAAAGTTTCGCCTTTGCGCCGACAAATGATTAAATCGAAGTTGAATAATATTCAACGTGGCAAAGCAAGTGCTTCATATAAAGTGAAAACTGCTTCGAAATAATGTTTTATAGGAATAATTAATAAAGATAGTGCAATGAGAATTGTTTTTATGGGAACCCCCGATTTTGCGGTGGAGAGTTTAAAAGTATTGGTTGAAAACAACTACCAAGTAGTTGGTGTTATTACCATGCCAGATAAACCTGCAGGTCGCGGTCACAAAATCCAGTATTCGCCTGTAAAACAATATGCGCTCGAGTGCGGTTTGCGAATTCTACAACCCGAGAAGTTGAAGGATGAAGCATTTTTAGAAGAATTGCGAAGCCTAGAGGCCGATGTGCAAGTGGTTGTTGCTTTTCGCATGTTGCCCGAAGTAGTTTGGAATATGCCACGCTTTGGTACTTTTAATTTACATGCGTCGTTATTACCTCAATATCGTGGTGCTGCTCCTATCAATTATGCTATTATCAATGGCGAAAAAGAAACGGGTGCTACTACTTTCTTCCTAACGCACGAAATTGATACGGGCAAAATTATTTTACAAGAAAAAACACCCATTTCCGAAATGGATAACGCCGGTACTGTGCATGATAAATTAATGGTAATGGGTGCGCAAATGGTACGTAAAACCATTGATATGTTAATTGACGGGCGTGTTGATGCTGTTGATCAAGATCAATTTATGAGCACTGATACCGTACTGAAATCGGCACCAAAAATTTTCAAAGAAACCTGCGAAATCAATGTTAACGCTACTGTCGACGAAGTGTACAATTTTGTGCGTGGTTTAAGCCCATACCCTACGGCACGTATTGAATTTGAACTGCCTAATGTCGCTGAAAAAATAGCACTGAAGGTTTACGAAACAATCAAAGAGCAAACTGCTCACAATATAGCACTAGGTACTGTGTTTACCGATGGAAAAACATACTTAAAAGTTGCGGTACTTGATGGTTTTATTCACCTAACATCGCTGCAAGCACCAGCTAAAAAACGCATGTCGGTAGGTGACTTTTTGCGTGGGTTGCGCTAAAGATAAGTTGAACTTAAATAAATGCTGATAGATCTTGTTCTGTCAGCATTTTTTTTGCAGATTGATAACCTAATTCAAATATCTCGCGCCCTTTGGCTACATCAAATGTTTCGTAATGCCCCATATCAACTGGTTCTATCAGTAGGTCACACAATTCTTTATCGTGAATAATATTTGCTTTGAACATAAAGTGATAGGTGCGTTGAGCGACGTTCATAATCGACAATTTGTATTCATCTGCCACTAGTGGACTTGCATTTATACCAATCACTTTCTCGCAATAAGGACGTATGGTAGATACTGGGAAATTTTTGAATACGCCTCCATCGACATAATGCGTGCCTCTAATTTTTTTAGGCATAAATAATACCGGAACGCTACACGAAGCAACCACGGGGTGAAGGATGACTCCGCTCGAAAATTCCACGCTACGTCCATTATCTAAATCAGTAGCAACTACAAAAAGTGGAATTTTTAAATCCTCAAACCGTTTGGCACGCAGCGATCGTCCCATAAATCGCTCAAACTCCTTAATGCTGAATAAACCACCGTTCGGAATTTGAATTTTAGTCATTTTGCGAAAGCTAATATCTTCAAACAATAATGCAATTTCGTCGGGTGTGTAGCCATCAGCATACAAAGCTCCTACAACTGCACCAGCACTTACGCCCGATAAAATATCTGGTTTGATGTTAAATTCGTCCAAGGCTTTAAGTACACCTGCATGACACAGACCTTTAATGCCACCACCACTAAGGGCAATACCTAATTTATATGGTTTTACAGTTGTCATAATTTTTAATGTTTTTGAAAATTGAATAAGAAATGGCGTATTGTTATTACTTTATCAAAAATTTGTTCAAAGATATTATTCTTTTTTCTATATTTGTATAATCTAATTTATTTAAAAATTGCTAAATTGATAGGTATGGATAAGAATGTGAATTACATGATAACATCCGATGAAGATGAGAATTGGGGCTTAACTGTGACCACAGTAGGTCAGCAGCTTATAAAGTTAAATGATACTTATCCGCCAGTAGGGCATCCATCAGCTTATTTTTTTAATGTTGATAAAGGTCGAGTTTTAAATGAATATCAACTTTTGTACATTACAAATGGTCATGGTATTTTTACGTATGGCGACGATAAAAACTCAACCACAATAACCGAAGGGAAAATGTTTTTTTTGATGCCCGGTGTTTGGCATACTTACAAACCGCTCGAAAAATCGGGCTGGAACGAATATTGGATAGGTTTTAAAGGCGATATTATTGAAAAAATAATTAGTGAGGGTTTCTTTTTAAACCGTCATCCAATTTTTAATATCGGGCTCAATGAACGCATTGTCGATTTATATATTAAAGCCATTGAAATTGCAAATGAAGAACGAGCAGGTTATCAGCAGGCCTTGGCGGGTATTGTTATGCATATTTTGGGCTTGATGTATTACCGTGATAAAACACGAAATTTTGCTGATAAAGATTTAATTGCCAAAATAAATAAGTCGAAAGTGTTGATGCGCGAGTCGGTTTACAAAGTGCTTCAAGTAGAGGATATTGCCAAACAACTTCACATCAGTTACTCCGGTTTTCGTAGAGCATTTAAGGAACTTACGGGCACTTCGCCCTCAAAATATATGATGGAGCTAAAATTAAATGAGGCTAAATTTTTATTGTCGACCACCAAGCAATCGGTAAAAGAAATTTCGTATAATCTAAATTTTGAAAATCCTGAATACTTCTCTGTCTTTTTTAAAAAACGTACTGGAATTACACCGCTCGATTACAGAAATTCAGTAATGGTAAAGGAATAAGTTAGAATTTGTGTTGTAGAGCATGATTTTTATTCTTCGAAATTTGATTGAGAGTTATATCTTTGCCATCTCTTCAGCATAGTTCAGCATAGAAAATGTATAACAATAAATATAAACTTAAGAAATGTCAACACACAAAATTGTAAGCAAAGAAAATTTATTACCTTTTATTCTAGTAACAGCGCTGTTTTTTTTATGGGCTATGCCAAATAATTTGAATGATATTCTGATTCCTCAGTTTATGAAATCGTTCGAACTAAGTCGTTTTCAAGCAGGATTAGTGCAATCAGCATTTTATTTAGGCTATTTCTTAATGGCTATTCCAGCTGCATTAGTAATGGATAAATACAATTACAAGACAGGTTTAATTACGGGATTGCTTTTATTTGCAGCTGGTGCATTTACTTTTTATCCTGCTGCCATCATCGGTAAATTCGAATTGTTTTTAATGGCTCTTTTTATTATAGCTAGTGGTTTAGCTTTTCTCGAAACAGGAGCAAATTCATTTATTTCTGTTTTGGGCGACCCTGAAACATCAGCACAACGACTTAACTTTTCTCAAGCTTTTAATCCGCTTGGAGCAATGGCAGGAGCTTTGATTGGAAGTCAGTTTATTTTTTCGGGTGTTGAACACTCTGATGCACAGGTTGATGCTATGAAAGCTGCTGGTACTTATTCAGATTATTTAAACTCTGAGATTATGCGCGTTATTCCTCCATACATGGTTATTGGAGTTATAATCTTGTTGTGGGCTTTTTTAATTTGGAGAGTGAAATTTCCTGCTGAAACAGATAATCCTGTAAAATCAGGTGATAAATCGTCAAATAATCACGGCAATTTCTCAAAAGTATTTCAATATCCACATTTTGTAAAAGGTATTATTGCACAGTTCTTTTATGTAGGAGCGCAAGTTGGTACATGGAGTTTCTTAATTCAATACGTAAAAGACTTTATGCAAAAGCCTGAAAAAGAAGCTGGTGTGTTTTTAGTGTATGCATTGTTTGCCTTTGGTATTGGACGATTTGTATCTACGGCTTTAATGCGTAAGTTCGAACCAGCTAAATTAATGGGTGTTTTTAGTATTATCAATATCGTTTTAACGGGTATTGCCATACTTAGTCCTGGTGTTTTGGGCGTATGGTCATTGGTTATTTCTAGTTTCTTTATGTCGTGTATGTTCCCAACTATTTTTGCTTTAGGTGTAAAAGGTTTAGGTCCAAATACCAAAATTGGTGGTTCAATGATTATTATGGCTATTATTGGTGGTGCAATTTGGACTCCGTTAATGGGTTATATTTCAGATATCACACATAGTATGGCGTATGCTATGATTATACCTGTTGTAAGTTACGTGTACATGGTTTATTATTCATTTGTAGGCTCTAAACCAGCAGGTCCACTCTACGAAGGGGATGAATACAAAGTAGTAGCATCGCACTAATTAAATTCAACCATTTAAAAGATGATAGTGAATTTTAGCCACTCTAGCACAAAGATCAAAACCTTGATTGATGCTATTAATTTATCAATTATGCAAGGTAAGTTAAAAGTGGGCGATAATTTACTTTCCATAAACGAGGCAAGTGCTTTTTACAAGGTATCGCGTGATACTGTATTTAAAGCATATACGGAACTCAAGCGAATAGGTGTAATTGACTCAACACCACAAAAAGGTTATTTTGTGAAAGACGAAGTAAACCGTGTGCTGATTTTACTTGATACCTATTCGCCATTTAAAAAAGATTTATACGATAGGCTGGCTGATAATTTGCCATCAAACTATAAAGTTGATTTGATTTTTCATCAATACAACGAAAGATTGTTTGAAACCATTTTGAGTGAAAGTATTGGTAAATATAGTATGTATGTGGTGATGAATTTTTCGAATGAAAAATTGTCGGACACACTTAAAACGATACCTCAAAGTAAATTATTACTGCTTGATTTTGGCGATTTCGAGAAATCGGGATTTTCATATATATGTCAGGATTTTAATAAAGCAGTGTACGATTGCTTGAAGGATGGCTTGCAGTTGATAAGTAAATATCAAAAAATAGTTTACATGTTTCCCGAAGATTTGAGACATCCTATTTCGTCGATCGATTACGTGAAACAGTACTGTCGTGATTTTGGCTTTCAGTTTGATTTAATACGCCGAAATTCTGATTGGCGTGGGGCTGAGGCTGGATGTCTTTATTTATGCATTACTACCGACGATATGGTGAAGGTAGTGAAGGATGCCGATTTAAAAGGGTTTAAATCGGGTAGTGAAATTGGGATAATTGCTTATAACAACGACCCTGTTTTGGAAATTATTAAAAATGGGATTTCTTCCATCAGTATTGATTTTGGTTTGATGGGTGAGAAAGCAGCTGAGTTTGTAAAGTCAAAAGCAGTAATACAAGAGTATTTGCCTACAAAATTAATCGTTAGGGGCTCGATATAAATCCTCCACGGGGGAGACTTTAAGTAAGTGCATTTTATATTTTTTTGCAAACAAAACAGCACAGTTCAGCACAATAAAATAGAGTATCAAAATAATAACAATTACGCCTTTAGCCTTTAGTGGGTTGGGGTAAAATAAAAAAAAATCATATGAAAGCAGGTTCAATTGCAGGCGAGACAGTATCGACTGCACAAATTCGTAAAGAAAAAACGGGTCGTCTGCAAGGCGACAATCCAAAAATTGGTATTCGTCCAACCATCGATGCTCGTCAGGGTGGTGTTCGTGAGTCGTTGGAAAATCAAACCATGAACATGGCAATCAACTTAGCCAATTTTTTAAGTTCAAATTTAAAATATAGCGACGGTACAGCTGTAGAATGTGTTATAGCTGATACAACGATTGGTCGTGTTGACGAAGCTGCAGCTTGTGCCGAAAAGTTTAAAAAAGAAGGTGTTAGTGTAACAATCACTGTAACTCCATGCTGGTGCTATGGTAGCGAAACTATTGATGTTGATCCACATACTATTAAAGCCGTTTGGGGTTTTAATGGAACAGAACGTCCAGGAGCGGTATATCTAGCTGCTGCTTTGGCAGGTCATAGCCAAAAAGGTTTACCAGCATTTGGTATTTATGGTCGCGATGTGTTGGATAGCACTGATACTTCAATACCTGCTGATGTTCAAGAAAAACTATTACGTTTTGCAAAAGCTGGTATCGCAGCTGCAACATTAAAAGGGAAATCATATTTATCAATTGGTTCTGTATCAATGGGTATTGCTGGTTCAATTGTTGATGCTGATTTCTTCCAGACTTACCTTGGTATGCGCAACGAATACGTGGATATGAGTGAAATTCTTCGTCGCGAAAAACTAGGAATTTTTGATCCTGTAGAGTTTGAAAAAGCCATGGCTTGGACTGTGAAAAACTGTAAATCGAACGAAGGTCCAAACACAAATCCTCCTCACACTACTAAATCACGCGAGGTGTTGGATCAAGAGTGGGAATTTGTTGTGAAAATGACATTGATCATCCGCGATTTAATGATTGGTAACCCACGTTTACGTGAACTTGGTTATGGCGAAGAGGCTCTAGGTCACAATGCTATAGCTTCAGGTTTTCAAGGTCAACGTCAGTGGACTGACTTTATGCCTAATGGCGACTTTTCGGAAGCTATCTTAAATACTTCTTTCGATTGGAATGGTATACGTGAAGCGTTTGTAGTGGCTACCGAAAACGATGCATTGAATGGCGTAGCTATGTTGTTTGGTAAATTACTAACAAACACAGCTCAAGTATTTGCCGATGTTCGTACATATTGGAGCCCTGAGGCAGTTGAGCGCGTAACTGGACATAAATTAGAAGGATTAGGTGCTAATGGATTAATTCACTTAATCAATTCAGGTTCAGCATCATTAGATGGTAGCGGTCAGCAATCAGAAAATGGTCAACCTGTAATGAAACCTTTCTGGGAAATTAGTGAAGAAGAAGTTCAAAAAACATTGGATGCAACCACTTGGTTCCCTGCCGAAGGTGAGTATTTCCGTGGTGGTGGTTTCTCGTCAAACTTCTTAACAAAAGGTGGAATGCCAATCACAATGGCTCGTGTAAACTTGGTTAAAGGCTTAGGTCCAGTATTGCAATTGGCCGAAGGTTGGACAGTAGATATACCTGCTCACGTACATAAAATCTTAAATGAACGTACAAGTCAAACTTGGCCTACTACCTGGTTTGCTCCACGTTTAACAGGCGAAGGCAATTTTAAAGATGTTTATTCAGTTATGAATAATTGGGGTGCCAACCACGGTGCGTTCAGCTACGGTCATATTGGTGCTGATTTAATTACATTGGCTTCAATACTTCGTATACCAGTATGTATGCACAATGTGGATGAATCTAAAATCTTCCGCCCAAGTGCGTGGTCAGCTTTTGGTATGAATGCCGAAGGTGCTGATTACCGTGCTTGCGAAACTTATGGCCCTATCTATAAATAAGATTGTAGTAGCATTGATTTGACAACATTATTAAAAAAATAATCCCCAACCCCGTTTTCTGTTTACCCGCAACTTAAACAGAATGAAAGAAATACCCATTCCGGGGTTGGGGGTTTGTCAAAAAATAAAGTTATAAAATCAATTTGCACAATTTAAGTTCTGGTCAAAGTAATACCTTTGCCGCAACAATTAAATTGAATATGAGAAAACAATCATTCCTGGCATTCGATCTTGGTGCCACAAGCGGTCGCTCCATTCTGGGGAGCATCGAAAATGGTCGACTACAAATGAAAGAGTTGACCCGTTTCCCTAATCAAATTTTGCAGATTGGCGAGCATTTCCATTGGAACATATATTCTTTATTTGAGCATTTCAAAGCCGGACTTCAGGCAGCAAAAAATGAGGGAGTTGAAATTACATCAATTGGTATTGATACGTGGGGTGTTGATTTTGCCTTGATAGCCGAAGATGGTTCAATACTGGGAGCTCCTTATGCATATCGTGACCCACACACGGTTGGTGCACCCGAAAAATTCTTCGAATTAGTTCCTCGCGAAAAAGTGTATGAGCTTACCGGTATTCAGGTAATGAATTTCAATAGTCTATATCAACTTTTTGCGCTTAGTCAAGCAAACAATTCGCTTCTTAAAGCAACCAAAGAAATTTTATTTATGCCTGATGCACTAGCATATATGCTAACAGGCAATAAAGTAGTGGAATATACCATTGCTTCTACCTCACAAATTCTTAATCCACGTACCAAAAAATTTGAATCAGCTTTACTCGAAAATGCAGGTGTTTCACCTTCTATTTTGGGTGAAATTGTTATGCCTGGCCACCTTATTGGTCAGTTGCGCGATGAGCTAGCCGAAGAGAGTGAATTGGGTAAGGTGAATGTAATAGCTGTTGCTGGTCACGATACTGGTTCGGCTGTAGCTGCTGTACCTGCTCAAAATCAAAATTTTGCGTACTTAAGTTCTGGAACTTGGTCGTTGATGGGGATAGAAGTAAATGAACCAATTATCAATGAAACCACTTCGTCGCTTAATTTCACAAACGAAGGTGGCGTTGAAGGTACAACTCGCTTTTTGAAAAACATTACAGGCATGTGGTTGCTTGAACAATGTTTAAAAGAGTGGAAAAAACAAGGTATTACCTATGCATACGAAAAGTTGGTACAAATGGCCGATACAGTTCCGGCATTTAAATCGTTTGTAGATCCAGATCATGCGTCGTTTGGAAACCCGTTGAGCATGACAAAAGCAATTGCCGAATACTGTGAGTCGACAGGTCAAGCTGTACCACAAACGCATGCTGAGTATGTTCGTTGTATTTTCGAAAGTTTAGCATTAAAATACCGTAGTGTGCTCGGTTTGTTAAACGATTTAGCACCATTCCCAATTGAGAAATTACACGTTATAGGCGGTGGTTCAAAAAATCCATTGTTAAATCAATGGACTGCAAACTCCTTAGGTATACCTGTGGTTGCAGGTCCTTCCGAAGCTACTGCTATTGGTAACATTATGATTCAAGCGAAAGCCGCTGGTATGGTTAGCTCTTTGCATGAAATGCGTCAGATAATTGCAGAGTCGATACAGTTGGATGAGTTTATACCTCAAAACAGTGAATTGTGGGAAGCTGCGTATCAAAAATACGTATCGGTTACTAGTTTGTAGATTTTTATAGCCTTCCATTTCGAAATAGAAACGAAAGCTAATTGTAAATTGTAAATGAAAAAATTGTAAATAAAAATGGCAACAGTTATTATTCTACCCAAACAGGGACAATCGGTTGAAAGTTGTATTATCACCGAGATAAAAAAGAAAAAAGGAGATACCGTTAAAAAAGGTGATGTTTTATTTTCGTACGAAACAGATAAGGCTTCGTTTGAAGAAGAATCATCGGTTGATGGTGTTGTTTTGGAGTGTTTTTACAACGACGGCGATGAAGTGCCCGTTTTGTTAGATATGATGGTGATTGGACAGCCTGGCGATGATTATGCAGGGTTACTTCAAAATGCAGCGGCAAGCAGTGAGCTGCAAGCGGCGAGCAGTAAGCAGCAAGCGGAAGAGCCTGCAAAAATTGAGGTAGCTGTTCCAACTCAAAACTCAGAACTCAAAACTCAGAACTCATCTTTCGTTTCGCCTCGTGCTAAAAATTTGGCTGCTACCGAAGCTATTGATGCTACACAGTTGGCTGGATCAGGTCCAAATGGCCGTGTAATTGAGAAGGATGTGAAAGCTGCACTCGAAAATCGTCCAGCTTTGACGCCACTTGCTAAAGTAATAGCTGCCGAACAAGGCGTTCAGCCTCAAGGTGCAGGTTCAGGTTTGGCCGGAACTGCTAAAGCTGCCGACTTGTTGCCACCTCCTGTAAACACGGTTTATGGTGTGGATTACGAAGATAAGAAACTCTCGAATATGCGTAAGATTATTGCTAAGTCAATGCACGCTTCGTTGCAAAACTCAGCACAGCTTACTCACCACTTGGGTGCCGATGCACGCAATATTCAAAACCTTCGCAAAAAAGCCAAAAAAGCTTTCGAAGCCGGTACTTTATCAGCAAATCTTACCATTAACGATTTCGTATGTTTTGCAGTAGTAAAAGCCTTGAAGAAATTCCCGAATGTAAACTCTCATTTCTTGGGCGAGAGCATGCGTTTGTTCAATAAAGTACATTTAGGTTTGGCAGTAGATACAGAGCGTGGTTTAATGGTTCCTGCGGTACGTAATGCCGACGATTTATCCATTCTTGGTCTTTCAAACCAATTAAAAGAAGTTGCAAATCAATGTAAAAAAGGTGCTATTTCGCCTGAATTATTGGCTGCCGAAGCTGCAACGTTCACTGTTTCAAATCTTGGAGCGTACGGTGTGGAAATGTTTACGCCAGTAATTAATTTACCACAATCGGCTATTTTGGGTGTGAACACGATTGTTCCTCGTCCGAAAGATTTAGGTGATGGCATTTATGCATTTGTACCTTATATTGGTTTGAGTTTAACATACGATCACCGTTCGTTAGATGGTGGCGAAGCAACTCGCTTCTTGAAACAAATTGCTATTGAGATTGAAACGCTTGAACTAGATATATTTTAGAAAACTCTTTATACCACAATAGAAACAATAGTTGATTAATTTGGATCTGAGTATTATGTGCCTTTTGTGGTTTTAAATTGTAAATTTGACGTTTCAATATATTCAATTGTAAATAGTAAATGATAAAATAGTAAATAAATTTATGTTTGATTTAATCATTATCGGTGGTGGTCCTGCCGGATATGTAGCTGCAGAACGTGCAGGGCATAAGGGACTTAAAGTTTTATTATTCGAGAAAAAGAGCATGGGTGGTGTGTGCCTCAACGAAGGTTGTATACCAACTAAAACGATGCTTTACAGCGCCAAAACCTATGAAAATGCTTTACACGGTGATAAATACGGTGTATTTGCTGAAAAAGTAAGTTTTGATTATGCTAAAATTGTTGCGCGCAAAAATAAAGTTGTAAAAAAATTAGTGGCAGGTGTTGAAGGCAAAATGAAAATGCACCACGTAACTGTTGTTAAAGGCGAAGCAATGATTCAAGGTCGCAGTCCCAAAGGAGTTGAGGTGTCTTGCGGTGGCGAAAGCTACTTAGGCGCTAACTTGCTTATTTGTACTGGTTCAGAGGCTTTTGTTCCACCAATTCCAGGCTTGGCCGAGGCTGGAGATATTATCCTTACTAACCGCGAAATTCTTGATTTAAAAGAGCAACCAAAATCATTAGTAGTAATTGGTGGTGGTGTTATCGGAATGGAGTTTGCAAGTTTCTTCAATAGTCTTGATACTAAGGTTACTGTTGTCGAAATGCTTCCTGAAATTTTGGGTAATAACGACTCTGAAATATCAGCTATGATGCGTGATATTTATGGCAAAAAAGGCATTGCGTTTAACTTAAATGCAAAAGTTGTAAAAATTGAAGGTAACAAAGTGTATTTCGAAAAAGACGGAAAAACGGAAGTTATCGAAGGCGATAAAATACTTGTTAGTGTAGGTCGTCGACCAATTACCAAAGGTTTTGGTTTGGAAAATTTGAACGTTGAATTATTCAAAGGTGGTATCAAAACCGACGAAAAAATGCGTACCAACGTACCTAATGTTTATGCCGCAGGTGATGTGACTGGCTTTTCGTTATTGGCTCATACGGCTAGTCGCGAAGGCGAAGTGGTGGTAAATAACCTTAGTGGCCGTGCCGATGTGATGCGTTACAATGCCATTCCGGGCGTAGTATATACCAACCCCGAAGTGGCTGGTGTAGGCGAAACCGAAGAATCGGCTAAAGCAAAAGGAATTGCCTTTAAAGTGGCTAAATTGCCTATGGCTTATGCCGGACGATTTGTTGCCGAAAACGAAGGTGGTAGCGGTATTTGCAAAGTGCTTATTGGCGAAAAATACGGCGAAGTAATCGGTGTTCATATGTTAGGAAATCCTTGCAGTGAAATGATATACGGAGCTTGTATGGCTATAGAGCAGGAAATGACATTAGCACAAATGCAGGAAGTGGTTTTTCCACATCCTACAGTGAGTGAGATTTTTAAAGAAACTTTATTTGCGTTTTAATAAAACAACCCCTAACCCCTAAAGGGGAATTGGGTTACTTCGTTTCTCATATATAAAATAATTAACACTAACTCCTCTTACTCCCCTTTAGGGGTTGGGGGTCATATTAAAAATTATGCCAAAAGTACAATTCATTGATCCGTCTCAAGCACGGAAACCGGGTTTTGTGGAATTTCAACCAATTCCTGTAAATCAATATCAGAAAACTGTTAAGGACGAAAAAGGTAATTTTACCAACGAAGAGTTCAAAGCCATTTATCACGATATGGTGTTGATTCGTGAGTTCGAAACCATGATCAACTTAATTAAAACCAAAGGTGAATACAACGGAACTCCATACAACCACCCTGGTCCAGCTCACTTGTCTATCGGACAAGAATCGGCAGCTGTAGGTATGGCTTGGACATTAACTGTTGACGATTACATTTTCGGTAGTCACCGTTCGCATGGCGAAATCCTTGCTAAAGGGATGTCGGCTATTCACAAATCGGACGACAAGTATTTGATGGATGTGATGGAATCATTTTTTGATGGTGCCGTATTGAATGTTGTAAAAAAAGATTTTACAGGAACTACCAAAGAATTGGCTCGTCGCTTTTTGGTTTATGGTACATTGGCCGAAATTTTTGCTCGTGTAACTGGTTTTAATCGCGGTTTAGGTGGTTCTATGCATGCTTTCTTTACACCATTTGGTGTTTATCCTAACAATGCCCTTGTGGGTGGTTCGGGCGATATTGCTGTTGGTGCTGCATTGTACAAAAAAGTAAACCGTCAAAAAGGACTTGTTGTTGCTAATATTGGTGACGCTTCTATGGCTTGCGGTCCTGTATGGGAAGGTATTACTTTTGCCTCGATGGATCAATTCCGTCAGTTGTGGGAAGGTGATATGCAAGGTGGACTTCCAGTAATTATCAATATCATGAACAACCAATATGGTATGGGCGGACAAACTGCCGGCGAAACCATGGGATATGATATTGCTGCTCGTATTGGTGCTGGTGTAAACCCAGAGCAAATGCATGCTGAACGTGTTGACGGTTACAATCCGTTGGCAGTTATCGACGCTTACAAACGTAAACGCGTTATTCTTGAAGAGAAAAAAGGTCCAGTATTATTGGACGTATTAACATACCGTTACAGCGGACACTCACCTTCTGATGCTTCATCTTATCGTACTAAAGAAGAGGTAGAAGCATGGGAAGCACAAGATTGTATCGCTTCGTTCGGAAAACAATTGATTGATGCTAAGGAAGCTACACAAGCTGATTTGGATGCTACATGGGCTGATGTAAAAGCATTGGTGTACGATATGTTCTTGAAATCTATCGATGATACCGTTTCTCCACGTATGACTAACGCGCAAGTTATTGGCGATATGATGTTCTCTAACGGATCGGTTGATTCGTTCTCAACTGCTACACCGGATGTTTTGATGCCAATGGCTGATAACTCACGTGTTAAGAAAATTGCTGCCAAAGAGCGTTTTGCTTTCGATGCCGATGGAAAACCATTCAGCAAAATGAAACAATATCAATTGCGCGACGGTATTTTCGAAGCTATGATGGATCGTTTCTACAAAGATGCTTCGTTGGTAGCTTATGGTGAAGAAAACCGCGATTGGGGTGGTGCGTTTGCTGTGTATGGCGGTATGACTGAGGCTTTGCCTTACCACCGTTTATTCAACTCACCTATTGCCGAGGCGTCTATCGTAGGTACTGCTATTGGTTACGCTATGTGTGGTGGCCGTGTAGTTCCCGAAATTATGTATTGCGACTTCTTGGGTCGTTGCGGTGATGAGGTGTTCAACCAAATGCCTAAATGGCAATCGATGAGTGGTAACGTATTGAAAATGCCTATCACATTGCGTGTATCTGTAGGTTCAAAATACGGTGCGCAACACTCACAAGACTGGACTTCGTTGGTTACTCAAATCCCAGGCTTGAAAGTTTGCTTCCCTGTAACTCCTTACGATGCTAAAGGTTTGATGAACTCAGCTTTGCAAGGTACTGATCCCGTAATCTATTTCGAAAGTCAACGTATTTACGAAATTGGTGAGCAATTCCACAAAGGTGGTGTGCCTGAGGGTTATTACGAAATTCCATTTGGTGAGCCAGACGTGAAAAAAGAAGGTAAAGACATCACTTTCTTGACTGTTGGACACACACTTTACCCTGCTTTGGCAGCTGCTAAAGAATTGGAAGAGAAATACGGTTTGAGTGCTGAAGTTATCGATGCTCGCTCATTGGTTCCTTTCAACTACGAACAAGTGGTTGCTTCGGTGAAAAAAACGGGTAAAATCATTGTGGCCGGTGACGCTTGTGCACGTGGTTCGTTCTTGAACGACTTTGCAACAAACATCAGCACACTATGTTTCGACTACCTGGATGCTCCAGTGTGTGTGCTTGGCTCACGTAACTGGATTACACCAGCCTTTGAGCTTGAAGATTCATTCTTCCCACAAGTAAGCTGGTTCCTCGATATGATCAACGAACGCATCCAACCACTTTCAGGATATATTTCTGGTCAAAACTTTACGGATGCTGAGTTTATTCGTAGATCGAAATTAGGAGTGTAAGAATTCTAAAATGAAGCTGATTTTCATTCGTGAGTTTCAGCTTCATTTTTCATTAATTTCTTTTTTTAGATGACTGTTTTTTCCTATCTTTAGTCATTATTTTAAAATTATTGATTATGGAAAACAACGCAAGCATTAAGTTATTTGAATCGAAAAAGATTCGCACACATTGGGATGAAACAGAGGAGAAATGGTATTTCTCGGTTATTGATATTGTAGAGGTATTGACTGAAAGTCCAAGACCTCGAAAATATTGGAGTGCTTTAAAATCAAAGCTTCAACAAGAGGGAAGTGAACTGTCCCAAAAATTGGGACAGTTGAAAATGCAAGCAGAAGATGGCAAATTCCGTGAAACTGACGTTGCAGATACAGAGTCTCTACTTCGTATCATTCAATCCATTCCTTCGCCCAAAGCTGAACCATTCAAGCAATGGTTGGCCAAAGTGGGTTATGAGCGAATGCAGGAATTGCAAGACCCGGCACAAAGTTTAGACCGAGCGCGTGAGAATTGGCAACGGTTGGGAAGAAGCGAAAAGTGGATTCAGCAACGTATGATGGGTCAGGAAACCCGAAATAAACTGACCGATTATTGGAAAGAGGCTGGAATAAAGGAACAAGACGAATTTGCATTGTTGACCAATATCATACATCAGGAATGGGCAGATCTAACGGTGAAACAACATAAGGAATTGAAAGGCTTGAAAAGTCAAAACTTGCGTGATCACATGAGCGAAGCCGAATTGATTTTTACAGCATTGGCAGAGCTTTCTACTCGTCAGATTGCTGAAACGGAAGAAGCAAAAGGATTGCGTGAAAATGCGGATGCAGGAAAAATGGGTGGGAAAGTCGCCAAGAATGCCCGCAAAGAACTGGAATCAAAAACAGGCAAAAACGTAGTAACAGGCGAGAATTTTTTGGCTCCAACAAAAGAGAAAAAGAAATTAAAATAATTTTTAAATAAAAAAAACAAACCAGTATCATGAAACGTCCATGTTAAAATAATTATTAACACATAAGGCAATGATTATTTTAACATGGTAAGTTCCATCTGACAACTTAAAAAACAATTATAAACTGATGAAAAAAACAGCATTCCTATTATTCTTTTGTTTTACAGCTTTTACAGCTAGCTTTTCGCAAACAAAGCAAGCAGCTATTAGCGAACTTATTCAGGTGATGAAAAATGACTCGATGATGAATAAGATGATTGATGCTATGATTCCAGCAATGACGAATCAGATGTTATCGCAAGTGAAAGATTCAACTGCAAAAGTGCAGTCGACCGAAATTATGAAAATTGCGATGGAAACTACCAAGGAATTGGCACCTAAAATGAATATAATGATTGCATCTTATTATGAAAAGTATTTTACTGAAAGTGAAATAAATGACTTTCTTGCTTTTTATAAATCACCCACTGGGCAAAAGTCGATTAACTTGATGCCTCAAATGATGAATGATATGATGGGTGATATGATGAAAAACTATATACCTGAAATGCAAAAAACAATGAAAATAAGAGTTGAAGAATATCTTAAAAAGCAGAAGAAATAATCTCTTTTGAAATGTGTTATTTTAAATCTATTTTTTTGTTGAACTGAGTTTATGACTCTCAGAAATGATTGATTGAATCCAATCTTCCATTTCTAAGATATTAGATCTAAATACATAGTATTAAAAGTTGAATTCTGTTTGCACTTAATTGAAGAAATACTATACATATATGAATAAAATCAAAGTTAACGCACATCTTCACACGCCGAACTCGTTTAGTGCTTTTACAAACATCGACCAAGCGCTCGATATGGCTGTTGCAGAAGGAGTAAAAGTAGTTGGAATTAACGATTTCTACAGTACAGCTGGTTACAAGGCTTGGGCTGATGGTTGCAAATCGCGTAGTTTATATCCATTGTTCAATATTGAGTTTATCAGTTTGAACGAAACAGATCAGAAAGCTGGTCTGCGTGTAAATGATCCGGGTAATCCTGGTCGTACTTATCTAAGTGGCAAAGGGCTTTCGTATCCCTTTAAGCTCGACGAGCCATACGCTTCGCAATTAGCAGGAGTGATTAAGGAGTCGAATGCTCAAGTGGAAGCCATGTGCTCGAAAGTAAATGAAATTTTAGACGCTATCAATGCAGGCTTTTCGCTGGATATTGAGTGGATTAGAACAGAGTTAACTACGGGCTTAATACGCGAGCGTCATTTGGCGAAGGCATTAAGAACAAAGGCTTACGAATATTGTCATAACAATCCGCTCGATTTGCGCTTGTTATTCTATAAGCTTTTTGGAAATAAAGAATTAAAATCTGAAGTGACAGATTTTGCAGGTGTTGAGAATGAAATTCGTGCGAATCTACTCAAAGCGGGTGGGGGAGCATTTGTGGCCGAAGATCCCAAAGCATTCTTGCCGATGCAAACCGTTTGCGATATTATCGTGGCGGGTGGCGGTATTCCTACCTATCCGTTTTTAGCTGATGATGCCAAAGGTGGATACACCGACTTCGAAGGTGATTTGGAGCGTGTGGCAGCACAATTGACCGAACGTGGATTCCACTCGGTAGAGTTTATTACCACACGTAACGGAGTGGAATTATTGGAGAAATATGCATCCTATCTGCACGAACAAGGTTTTGTAGTGACATTTGGCAGCGAACACAACACGCCAGCCATGGAGCCAATCGAACTTTTTGCGCGCAACAGCACACCGCTTACCGATCGTTTAATGCAAATCAATTTGGAGGGTGCTTGCGTAGTGGCCGCTCACCAACATTTAGTTGCTCAGGGCTTGCTAGGTTATGTGGATGCCAACGGAAAAGCGGACAGAAGCAAACGGGACGAGTTTATAAAATTAGGAAAAGAATTAATTCAAAATATTTAACCACAATAGACGCATAGATACAATAGATAATGTGTTCTATATCATCTTTTTTGTGGTTCAAAAACTTTTAAAATCTATATATGGCCTATGTGCCTATGTGGTTCAAACAAAATGAAAGAAATACAACAATTGATTGAAATTTCGCAATTCTACGGCCGCGATAGCCGTTTTGTGATTGCTGGGGGTGGTAACACTTCGTATAAAAATGCGGATAAACTTTGGGTGAAAGCTAGTGGCTCATCTTTAGCTACAATTACCGAAGATGGTTTTGCAGTGCTTGATCGTGCTAAACTAAACCTGATGTCGGAGAAAGTGTACAGCGCTAATGCTGCTGAACGCGAAGAGCAGGTGAAAAACGACTTGGCCGACGCTACGTTAAGCAAAGGAAAACGTCCGTCTGTTGAAACATCCATGCATAACGTGATAGATTATGCCTTTGTTGTTCACATGCATCCTACCTTGGTAAACGGTTTAATGTGTGCTAACAACGCCGAAAGTGACTTGAAAAAACTTTTTGGAGCAAAAGCATTATATATTGAATATACTGATCCAGGTTATGTGTTGTTCAAAAAAGTGGAAGACGCGATTAAAGCGTATCGCACTGCAAACAACGAAGAGCCTCAGGTTATCTGGTTGCAAAATCACGGTATTTTTGTAGCAGCTAATAGCATAGATGAGGTGAAAGTGATTTATGCAGAGGTGCTTGACGTTTTAACAGATAGCCTCACTTCAAGTGAGACTATCAATAAACTCTTTAGTGAACCGCGTGCTACATGTAGCTGTACAGAGCAAATTTTACCTGCAGTACGCATGATGCTTTCTAACGATGGATTGAAGACATTGAAAGTTCGCAAAAACGCTTTGATAAAACATTTTTACGATACCGAAGAGGCGCAAGCCAAAATAGCTAAACCATTTACGCCCGACGCTATTGTGTATTGTAAATCGAACTATATTTTCATCAACGACGAACAACCCGAAGCCGTAATTGCCGAAGCTGCAAAACAAATTCCTGCTTTTACAGCTAAATTTGGATATCAGCCAAAAGTGATTCTGATTAAAGGAATTGGTTTGATAGCTGTAGGCGATAATGCTGCTCAATGCGACATTATTTTAGATGTGTTCGAAGATGCCATGAAAATTGCTTACTATGCCGAATCGTTTGGTGGACCGCATCCGATGACACAGGCTCAAATTGATTTTATCGACAATTGGGAGGTCGAAAACTACCGTCGTAGTGTAGCGGCAGGTGGAGCTGCTGGTCGTGCCCAAAACAAAACCATCATCGTAACGGGTGCTGCACAAGGTTTTGGCGAAGGAATTGCTCGTTGCTTACTTATGGAAGGTGCTAATATCGTAGTAGCCGATATGAACGAAGTGGTTGGGCGTGCTACCGTTGAGCGTTTTAACGGCTTGGCTAAAAGCAATCGTGCCATTTTTGTTAAAACGAATGTAAGCGAAATTCCGAGCATCGAAAACTTGGTACACGAAACCGTTTGTAACTTTGGTGCTATCGATAGCTTCATCAGCAATGCAGGTGTACTTCGTGCAGGTGGATTAGACGATATGACACCTGAAGATTTTGAATTTGTAACCAAAATCAACTACAATGCGTATTTCTATTGCACCAAAGTAGTAAGCAAAGTACAAAAGCTGCAAACCAACTATGCGAAAGCCGATTATTACGCCGATATTATCCAAGTAAATTCCAAATCGGGCTTACGTGGTAGCAAAGCTAACTTTGCTTATGCTGGTGGAAAATTTGGTGGCATTGGTCTTACACAGTCGTTTGCATTGGAATTGGCGCCATTCCGTATCAAGGTAAACTCTATTTGTCCGGGTAATTTTTACGAAGGACCACTTTGGAGCGATCCTGTGAATGGGCTTTTTGTTCAATACTTAAATGCTGGAAAAGTGCCAGGTGCCAAAACAATTGACGATGTAAAAGAGTTTTACCTAGCACAAGTACCCATGAAAAAAGGTTGTTCACCCGAGGATGTTACCAAAGGAGCACTTTACTTGATGGATCAATGTGGCGAAACCGGACAGGCATTGCCAATTACTGGTGGGCAGGTGATGCTGAACTAAGATTTATTGAACCACAATAGGCACATAGAATACATTCTATTTTGATTATTGAGGTTCGATTCTGATAAAATATAATTCAAACAATAGAAAGTTTAGGTTAATATTAGTGTGACCTATGTGCCTATTGTGGTTCAAAACAAAAAAAATGAAAACAAAAGCAATCCGTTTATATGGCAAAAAAGATCTTCGTATGGAAGAATTCGAATTGCCGCAAATTAAAGATGACGAAATTCTTGCAAAAGTAGTTTCTGATTCATTGTGTATGTCATCGTACAAAGCAGCTACACAAGCTACTGATCACAAACGTATACCAAACGATATCGCCGAAAATCCGATTATCATTGGGCATGAGTTTGCTGGCGAAATTGTTGAAGTAGGTTCAAAATGGGCAAGTGAGTTCAAAGCTGGTGATAAATTTTCCATTCAGCCTGCTTTGTATTACGAAGATGGTCCTGTAGGCGTACTAAGTGCACCTGGTTATAGTTATCAACACATTGGTGGCGATGCAACCTATGTGGTTATTCCCAAAGAAGTGATGGAAAAAAGCTGCTTGTTGGCTTACAAAGGCGAGGGTTACTATCCTGCATCCTTGGCTGAGCCGCTTTCGTGCGTTATTGGTGCCATGCATGCCAACTATCACACTACTCCAGGAAGTTACGAACACAAAATGGATATCGTAGATGGTGGTAAAATGGCTATTTTGGCAGGCGTTGGTCCTATGGGCTTGGCTGCAATCAACTACGTACTTCGTCGCGAAGACCGTAAGCCTTCTGTGTTGGTAGTAACCGATGTGGATCAAACGCGTCTGGATCGAGCCGCAACAATTCTCCCAGTTGATTTTGCTGCTTCGCGTGGTATTGATTTAAAATATATCAATACCGGTAAAATGGAAAACGCAGTAGAAGAGCTAAAAGCAATTACTGGAGGTTACGGCTACGACGATGTGTTTGTATTTGCGCCCGTTAAACCAGTTGTGGAGCAAGGCGATGCTATTTTGGCTTTCGATGGCTGTCTTAATTTCTTTGCTGGCCCTAGCGATCCAAACTTTAGCGCTACTTTCAATTTTTACAACGTGCATTACGCTTATACACACGTGGTAGGTACAAGTGGCGGTAACACCGACGATATGAACGAGGCGCTCGACATGATGAGCAAAGGTCTTGATCCTGCTGGATTAGTTACGCATATTGGTGGCTTAGGTGCTGTAATTGAAGCAACCAAACATTTGCCCGAAATTCCAGGTGGTAAAAAGCTTATATATACGCATTTAGATATGCCGTTGACGCCTATTTCTGATTTTGCCAAACTGGGCGAATCGAATGCAGTATTTAAGACATTGGCCGAAATATGCGATAAAAATCTTGGTTTGTGGAGCGTTGAAGCTGAAACTTATTTGCTTGCTAATGCAGATAAACTTTAAAGCTTTTTTAAAATAAAAGGAAGAAGGCTATCTCATTGATCTGTTTTTGATCGATGTGATAGCCTTTTTTTGTTGAATGTATTTTTGGGTCAAAAACTATAATCATTGTGTCTTAAAAGTTACTGTTTTGATGTTTATTTGGAGTAATTTTGCACCGTCGTAAAAAATGATTGCAAAACTTCATGTTATTGCAAAATAACGTGTTTGTAAATCATTGATGCACTTTCTGTTTAATTTTATATTAAATAGTAAATGGTAAATTGTTAAATGGTAAATACTTAATAGGTATATTATAATAAATAAAATGAAACAACTTGATGTAAAATTAATGCACCCGAGAGAGCAAATTAATGTGATTATCGGACGCATTTATCGTAGTGGAATGACCACTACTTCGGGAGGTAATATTTCCATTAAAGATGGAAATGGTGATATTTGGATTACGCCTTCGGCAGTTGACAAGGGTTCGCTCACAGTAAAGGATATTGTGTGCGTTAAAAAAGATGGAACCATTGTTGGGCAACACAAACCTTCATCTGAATTTCCTTTTCACAAAGCAATTTTTGATGCACGTCCAGAATTAACAGCTATCATTCATGCTCACCCACCAGGCCTTGTTGCATTTAGTATTGCTCGCATTGTGCCTGATACGAACATTGTTCCTCAGGCACGCAAAATTTGTGGCGAAATAGGTTTTGCTCCTTATGGTTGCCCAGGTAGCGAGGATTTAGGTCGTAAAATTGCGAAAGAGTTCGAAAACAAAAAGTTCAAAGCTGTGATTATGGAAAATCATGGTGTGGTACTTGGTGGAACGGATATGATGGATGCGTATCAACGTTTCGAAACCTTAGAGTTTTGCTGTCGTACTATCGTTAACGCTGGCCGAATTGGTACTGTTCATACACTCACAGATGAGCAAATATCGAAATACTCAAATCATTTCCCTAAAAATGTAACGCCATTTATGGATGTTGAATATCCATCGGACGAGCGTGAAATTCGTACCGATATGGTGAATATCATTCGTCGTGCTTGCGATCAAGGATTGATGATTTCGACCTACGGTACCGTTTCGGTTCGTTGGAAAAATGATGACTTTTTAATTACTCCACGCGATGTAGCTCGTTGGGATATTATGCCAAAAGATATTGTACAAGTACGTAATGGTATGGCCGAAGCTGGTAAAACGCCTAGTCGTTCGGTTGCTTTGCATCACCGTATTTACCAGCTTAACCCACACATTAATTCAATTATCACCACGCAGCCTACCAATTTGATGGCACATGCTGTTAGTCGTGAAAAATTTGATGTGCGTACAATTCCTGAAAGCTGGATCTTCTTGCAAGATGTACCTTCAATTCCATTCGAAAGTTTATATAACAATACCGAAGAAATAGCTCAAATGTTCTCGAAAAACCGTGTGGTGATTGTCGAAAACGATTCGGTAATTGTAACTGGAAATAAATTGTTGAATACCTTCGATTATTTGGAAGTTGCTGAATTCTCAGCTAATTCATTGGTAATGGCTTCGTCAATCGGACCGTTAAAACCAATGGGCGATACCGAAATTGATGAATTACGTATTGCATTTAACGTGAAGTAATTGAGATATATAGTGCTAAAAAAAGCATCTACTGAACTGTACCCCAAAAGTTAGACAAAAAACTTTTGGGGTATTTTTATGGAAAAACTAAAGCGAAAAAATCTGAAGCATAGTTATTCAGATAAAATTAAGGTTGTCGAACTGTATAAACAGGGTTAT
>Ga0209398_1000212_pt1 | contig 40520 bp, 38 predicted proteins | sample AshMeaBigSpring_FD_184125 | JGI IMG/M metagenome (GOLD analysis project Ga0209398, IMG submission 184125) | Groundwater microbial communities from Big Spring, Nevada to study Microbial Dark Matter (Phase II) - Ash Meadows Big Spring (SPAdes)... | ecosystem: Environmental > Aquatic > Deep...
CGTCCACCGGCCTTGAAACGTTCGACCCAGCGGGCAACGATCTTGGCCGAGACACCATAGGCATGGGCCGCTTGCGTTCTGGACGCGCGACCCTCGATGACGGCGAGAGCCATTTCTTCTCGACGCAACGGCGTCAGTCGGGCATTCTTATGAATGTTCATTCGGAGCGATCCTGAAAAACTGAGGTGTGATAACTCCAGTCTCCTCGATCTGCTTCGAATGGACAACCTATGGAAAGCTCACATCTAGAGCATGCTGCGATAAACCGGTATCCACTTTATCGCAGCATGCTCTAAAAATGCGATAAAACAGCAAGATAGAGCATTTTTGGTGAATGTGAACCATATGAAAATGCTCCAGGCCAGAGCATGCCTCTGTAGCGGTAAGGGTATTGGCTCAGCAAAATAAAACGCAACAGAGTAAAGCATGAAATTTTTCAGTATGATACTGTCATGACAATAAGCCGCCTGAAATCCTTCATGGCGCAAGACAAGCGTTAAGCTTACGATAATGTTCTTTTTCAAAACCATATTAACCATACATTGAGGTTTTGCGATCCATAATTCCGGCGTGGCGCGCTCCATGCGTCGTTCGGATTGTGGGTAAGACAAATGAAACCCTTACGTTTGGCAGTTATCGGAATTGCTGGTCTCGCAGGGCTCGCAGCCGTCATGCTTTCAGGGCGGAATGAGCCACAAGGCGAAGTCGCAGCAGCGCCGGACAACGCAAACCTCACCGAGATTCTGGTGGCCAAGGCAGATTTACCGGTTGGAACCGCCGTGGTTGGTGAGGAGCAATTGACCTGGGCAAAATGGCCGCAGACTTTAGCAAGCGGCACCATGATTTTGCGCACGGCGCGTCCTGATGCGATAACCGAGTTCAAGGGCTCGATCGTTCGGCAGCCATTTTTCGTCAATGAGCCGATCCGCGAAGAAAAACTGATCAAGGCGAATGGCTCAGGGTTCCTGTCCGCCATTCTGCCGTCCGGCAAGCGCGGCGTTGCAATCGCAATCGACAACACCGGAGCCACGACTGCAGGTGGGTTCATCCTGCCGAACGATTATGTTGATGTTCTGGTTACGGAAGACAGCAACGGCTCGCCGAAAACATCGACGATTCTAAGCAATATCCGTGTTCTTGCCATTGGCCAGAATGTTCAGGAAAAGGATGGCGAGCGCTTTATCGTTGGCCAGACGGCTACACTCCAGCTTGATCCAGATGAATCTGAAATCGTTATACTCAATCAAAAACGGGGTTCTCTATCCCTCATTCTGCGCAGTTTGCAGGACGTCAGGAAGCTTGAAGTCAGGCACAACAATGCAAGGGTGACTGTTGTGCGCTCGGGTATCATTGATGAGAGCGCCAAATGATCAATTCTCCTAAATTTTCCAATTTTCTTGAATTTTCTCTGTGCATGAACATTGCGAGGTCTGCGATGAAGCGCTCTGCTCTCTTTTCTGTTTTGTGTGCAGCCATGGCATTGTTGCCCGCATCGCTTGAAGCCAAAGAGCCACCGAAGCAATTTGGCGGTGTTGCATCTGACACAATGCCAGTGCCGCGCATGAAGCCGAATGAGAGCGATGCAGTGCTCGCCCGGCGCATCGACCTGCCAACTGGAAAATCCATCATGATCGACCTTCCCCGCGATGCCGGGGAAATTTTCATCGCCGACCCCAAGGTCGCGAACGCGGTTATCCGCAATATGCGCAAAATTTTCCTCATCGGCATGGCAGAAGGCACAACCAGCATTTTCGTCATGGATAAATCAGGCGCGCAGATCGCAGCGCTTGACGTCGCTGTTTCAAAGGAATTGGCGCGCCAGCTCAGCGTTCTGCGGGATGTCCTCAAGAAGGCAATGCCGAAAGCCGAGATCGAGGTTGCCAGCGTTGGTGACAACTTCATCCTTTCAGGGACCGTGGATTCCGGGCTGGAAGCGCAGAATGCGGTTGATATTGCAACCAACCTCGTCGGACAAACCGGGGTGGCTGGTGCTCTGACTGTAGGTAAAGTTATTAACGCCATGCAGGTGCGCGGTCGTGATCAGGTGATGTTGAAGGTGACAATTGCCGAAGTTCAGCGCACTGTGCTCAAGCAGCTTGGTATCAATTTCGAGGGACAATGGTCTGTTGCCAACTCTGTTTTGGACCTCACTTCACAAAATCCATTCAGTATTCAGCAAGCTGCGCTTTCCCCGACCGGGATTACAGCAGCCATAGGCAACAAATCTGCAACCCTGAAGACACTTGAGCGCCAGGGTCTTTTGCGCACTCTGGCTGAGCCGACCTTGACGGCGATTTCCGGTGAGAGCGCAAAATTTCTTGCCGGTGGCGAAGTCTCCGTACCACAAAGTCAGATTTGCGATGCGACGAACCGGAATTGCACCACGACAATTGCATTCAAACCGGTCGGTGTCTCTCTCAGCTTCACGCCCACTGTATTGTCTGAAAACCGGATCAGCATTCGCCTTGCCACAGATGTGACGGAGGTCGATCCAAGCAATGCTACAGGTGTCGGGTTCCGCACACGCAAGGTGGAAACAACGGTTGAACTGCCTTCAGGCGGCGTCATGGCCACGGCCGGTTTGATCCAGCAGATCAATCGTCAACAGATCAATGGTTTCCCCGGCCTGATGAATATACCGGTTCTGGGAACACTCTTCCGTTCGCGGGATTTCCAGCGCAACGAAACCGAGCTTGTCATTCTCGTGCAGCCGTTCATTGCGCGGCCCTCCAGCGCCGGCGCAATCGCTAGACCAGGCGATGGTTTGTCTGATCCCTCAGACCCCTCAACGATTTTCATGGGTCGTCTCAACAAAACCTTTGGTTCGGCTGTGGGTGGCGCACAGCATGGGCCTGTCGGATTCATCAATGAGTAATTGCGCGTCATCCATCACTTTGTTCAGCAGTTCCTGTCTTCGAGGAGTTTTCACTATGGCCGGTTTCAAAGATAGGTTCGGAGTGGCGGTTCCATCGGGAGGGCAAATCAGGGCGATGGGCATGCGCAGTGCCATTTCCTGCTCATTGCTTGCTCTGCTTGGCGTCGCTTTGGCGGGCTGCTCAACCCTGCGCCCGACACAGAAGGCGCTCGAGCCTGAGGAATATGAATTGCGCCACCCGATCAAACTGGCGGACGTGGCTGAAACCCTGGATATCTTCATTTCTGGCCATCAGATCGATCGGCGTCAGCGGCAGGATGTCATAGAATTTGCACAGCTTTATACTCGCTCGGGCCGAGGCACAATTGCCGCTGCAATGCCGCAGGGCGGGAATACGCAGCTTCTGGGCCAGATCCGTCAGGCTCTGGCGGAAGGCGGTGCGCGTGGCGGCCTTTCGGTTTCATCCTACCCGACTGACCCGTCCTCAGGAACAGCACCTATCCGCCTCAGCTTCGTGCGGCTTCAGGCCAAAGTGGATAGCGAATGTGGTGTCTGGCCGGATGATCTTGCGGGAAGCAAGGATCTCCAGACCTGGCACAATAGACCTTATCACAATCTGGGCTGCTCTTACCAATCGATATTCGCAGCTCAGGTCGCCGACCCCATTGATCTTGTTCGTTCACGGGCCGAGAGCAGCATTGATAATGTAAAACTCTTGAATTCTATTGTAAAATCGCGCAGCGGAGAAGCTGCATCCGGAGGGAATGATGTTGCAGGAAATACTATCGCAAAGTAGAGGATGCACGCTGAATCATGTTCCGTTCAAGTTGGAGTTTGATGATAAAAACATGCGGCAAGGCAAAGCAGAAGAGCAGCGTTTTGATTGCAACAAGACGAAACATGCCTCCGGACATGATCCGGGGGTGGATAATGATCCCCGAAGTGAAACTGCGTTAAAACAAGAAGCTAGAATGAATGAGGTGAATGTGAATTCACTGAAAACGCTCTAGAGCAATTCCAGCGAAAGTGGGAACCGGTTTCGCGTCCGGAATTGCGTAAAAACTTGAGAGTAGAGCGTTTCAGGCGACTCGATCTTTGTCGAAAACGCTCTAGAGCAATTCCAGCGAAAGTGGGAACCGGTTTCGCGTCCGGGATTGCTTAAAAACAAGGAGATAGAGCGTTTCTGGTGACTCAATCTTCGCCGGAAACGCTCTAACCGAAGTTTATTATACCCTGTCCCTTCCGGACGAGCGCATTGTATGAATTCAGGTTTGGAGACACTGGCATGAAGGATAGCACCATTGCGCCATTGCCGCATGTAGCAATCCAGGTTTTTTCGGAAACAGCTCCAGTTGCCGCCGTTGTTGAAGAAGCGCGCAATGACCGGCGCATGGCCAAGACGCATATGCGCGTTCAGGCAGGTGGCGCAGCTGCGGCTGTCGAGGCTTTCCGCGAGGCGACGACCCCCAATGTCATTGTGATCGAAACGGTTCAGAATGGACGCGAAGCTCTTCTGAGCTATCTTGACGAACTGGCGTCTTATTGTGACGAGGGCACGCATGTCATCATCATCGGCCACATGAATGATGTGCAACTCTATCGCGAGTTGATCAGCCGTGGCGTGAGTGATTATCTTGTCGGGCCCATTGATGTTGTTGGATTTATTACTGCGTTGTCACAACTTTTCCATAGCCCTTCGGCAAAACCGATCGGCAAGAGCATTGCCGTGATTGGTGCCAAGGGAGGGGTTGGTGCATCCACGATCGCGCATAATCTTGGCTATGTGATTGCTCATAGCCTTCAGATCGAAACTGTCATTGCTGACCTTGACCTGCCATTTGGAACAGCAGGGCTCGATTTCAATCAAGACCCGCCACAAGGCACGCTCGAAGCCCTTCTCGACCCCGCGCGTGTCGAGGGCAATATGGTTGAGCGGCTGCTCTCGCGCTGCGCTGAGCGTCTTCAATTGATGGCTGCGCCATCCAGCCTTGATCGGGTCTATGATTTCGGTCCAGAGCCTTTCGAGGCAATTTATGATGCACTCAGGCACAGCCTCCCGGCGATCGTTCTCGATGTGCCGCATATGTGGACATCCTGGGTTCAGCGCAGCCTGGTGCGTGCGGATGAAATCGTTGTTGTGGCGGCCCCCGATCTCGCCAACCTGCGTAACGCCAAAAACCTGATCGATACCCTGGCGCAGGCACGACCGAATGACCCCCCACCCCGCCTTGTCCTCAATCAGGTCGGGGTGCAGAAACGCCCCGAGATTGCGGCGCATGAATTTGCCAAAGCGCTTGATTGTGAAGCCCTGGCTGTTTTTGCCTTCGACGCCGCCCTTTTTGGCAATGCCAATAATAATGGTCAGATGATCGCCGAGCTTCAACCCAAGTCCAAGGCCGCAGAATCCTTCCTGGATATGGCCAGAGGCTTGATGGGTCGTCAGGAAATCAAGGTTGCGAAAAAATCCCTGTTCTCGCCCTTGCTTGAAAAGGTAGCGTCAAGATTGGCCTCTCTGAATGCAGCATAGACGTGTTTTGATGAAGCTTGCCCCGGACTTGATCCGGGGGTGGAAGCCGGTTCGTGGAAAAAACCTACGGCAAAACCCGACGTATTCTAGAGCATGTTTGGTTTTGATGGAATCAAAACTGTGCTCTAGCTCTATGTTTTATCGCATGTTTTTGCGATTAACCGGTTCTCACCCCCGCCTTCGCGGGGGCATGCTTTCACTGAAATTGCTTTAGTAAAAATGTTTACTGGTTTGGCGTATCTGTAAGATGTCGACCTATGCTGAGCATGGTTCGGCATCATGAATTTTAGAGCATGTTACGCAAAAGTGGACACCGATTTTGCGTAACAACATACGAAAAAACAAGACGATAGAGCACGGTTTTGATTCCATCAAAACCAAACGTGCTCTAGAGCATTTTCCGATCAAGTGGTTGCCGGTTGATCGAAGAAAATGCGATAAAAACAAAGAGATAGAGCGTTTCTGGTGATTCAATCTTCGCCGGAAACCGCTCTAGAGCATTTTCAAGCGAAGTGGATACCGGTTCGCGTGAAGAAAGTGCGGCAGAACAAGAAGATGGTGCGGCCGATCTGATTCGGTCAGATCGGAAACCGCCCTAAAAGAACGAGGCTGAAGATGTTCGGCAAGCGGACGACAACAGGGCAGGCCCCTCGGAGTTTCTTTCCTGCGACAGGAGCTGCGTCTCAGGCTTCTGCACATGACGCGCGCCCGGAGACGGCTGCTGCAAAACCCGCGCCCGAGGTCGTGTCGCGCCCTGTTCCGGTCAAATCCCCCGTTGATGTGGGGCCGATGCGGTCTGATCAATATTATCAGACAAAAAGCGTTGTTTTTGGTGCGATGATCGAGTTGATCGACCTCTCGCAGCTTTCAAAAATGGATGTAGCCTCCGCGCGCGATGAATTGCGCGATGTCATTACTGAAATCCTGACGATCAAAAACGTCACCATGTCGATTTCCGAGCAGGAAGATATGCTCGAGGATATCTGTAACGATGTTCTCGGCTATGGCCCGCTTGAGCCGCTTCTGGCGCGCGATGACATCGCGGATATCATGGTCAATCGCGCTGATCGCACCTTTATCGAGGTAAATGGCAAAATCCAGCTGACCAATATCAAGTTCCGAGACAACATACAGTTGATGAACATCTGTCAGCGCATCGTCAGCCAGGTGGGTCGGCGCGTTGATGAAAGTTCCCCGATCTGCGATGCGCGCCTTGCGGATGGCTCGCGCGTCAACGTCATCGGCCCGCCTTTGGCGATTGATGGGCCTGCACTCACCATTCGTAAATTCAAGAAAGACAAGCTCACGCTTGATCAATTGGTAAAATTCGGTGCTATTTCGCCTGAAGGCGCACAAATTCTGCAAATCATCGGTCGTGTGCGCTGCAACGTCGTCATTTCAGGCGGCACAGGCTCCGGAAAAACCACCCTGTTGAATTGCCTCACCAATTATATCGATAATGACGAGCGTATCATCACCTGTGAGGATGCGGCGGAGTTGCAATTGCAGCAGCCCCATGTTGTGCGCCTTGAAACACGCCCGCCCAATCTTGAAGGGCAGGGTATGGTGACAATGCGTGATCTTGTGAAAAACTGCCTGCGTATGCGGCCCGAGCGGATCATCGTCGGTGAGGTGCGCGGCCCGGAGGTGTTCGATCTTCTGCAGGCGATGAATACGGGCCATGATGGCTCGATGGGAACAATCCACGCCAACTCCCCGCGTGAATGCCTCGCGCGTATGGAAGCGATGATCGCCATGGGCGGCTATTCGCTTCAGCCAAAAACCGTGCGTGAAATGATCTGTTCCTCCATCGACGTCATCATTCAGGCGCAGCGCCTGCGTGATGGTTCGCGCCGCATCACTCATATCACCGAGGTTATGGGGATGGAGGGTGAGGTGATTATCACGCAGGATATTTTCGTTTATGAAATCATGGGTGAAGACGCCAATGGTCGCCTTGCAGGGCGCCACAGGTCAACCGGTATCGGCCGCCCGCGTCTCTGGGAGCGTGCCCGGTATTTCGGTGAGGATATCCGCCTTGCCGATGCGCTCGATGCTTCGGAAGTCGTTGGCGAAAGCGCGGTGTGATCAATGGATACCCAAACCTTCATGATTGCCGGCCTTGCCACCTTCTCGATTGCCACGATCGGGATTTTTCTTGTCGAGCCGCTTTTGAACGGGCAGCTTCGCGCTGAAAAGCGCCAGGAAACCATTATCAAGAATTCGAGCAGCGAAAAAACCACCAAGCCGGAAGCCAGCAATCGCAAAAAAAATGTTGGCGATGTTCTGAGGCAAATCGAAAATCAGCCAGAAGCAAAGCCCTCACTTGAAACCCGCCTCATGCGGGCGGGGCTTCAATGGACACGAAAAACCTACAGCATGTTTTCTGTTGCTGCCGCAATCGGATGTGCGTTTGTACTTTATGTTGTTATGGGATATCTGGCAGCAGCTTTGGTCGGGCTTGTTATTGGTGGGTTTGGATTACCGATTTTTTATATCAACTTAAAAACAAAAAAACGGCAAGCAGCTTTTTTGCTGGAGTTCCCGAACGCGATTGACGTCGTCGTGCGTGGCATCCGTTCCGGACTTCCGCTCAATGATTGCTTTCGTCTGATTGCAAATGATTCAAAAGAGCCAGTCAAAAGCGAATTTCGCCTCATTATGGAGTCCCAGCAACTCGGCCTTACCATTGCGGATGCCGTTCAAAAGCTCTTTGAACGGATGCCAATCCAGGAGGTGAATTTTTTCGCCATCGTTATCCAAATTCAATCTAAATCAGGTGGTAACCTTGGTGAAATTCTCAACAATCTCTCCAAAGTCATTCGGGAGCGGAAAAAATTTCGGGATAAGGTCGACGCCGTAACAAATGGTGCCAAAGTTGCAGCACTTATTATCGGGCTTGTTCCGTTTATTGTTGCTCTGGCTGTTTACATGCTCAATCCATCTTACATGTCACTGCTTTGGAAAACGAATATTGGTATGGTAGCAAGTGGCGGTGCTATGGTTATCATAACAATAGGTTGGATTGTAATGCGCCAGATGATCAATTTCGAAATTTGAGGTCGTCATGGACAGCATCATCAATACACTTGTCAATCCATCATTTCTGTTTTCAGCCATGCTTGCCATGACGGTAACTGCGACGATCATCCTGATCGCGACACCATTGCTGGACCGGAATGACCTGAAGAAAAAAATGAATGAGGTTGCTCTGGAGCGGGATCGCATTCGCAAGCGTGAACGTGAGCGTCTTCACAATTCAAGCGCGCAGACACCAAAACCTTTGATGTATTCCAATTCGAGCGAATCAATCATCAAGATTATTGACAGGTTTAACCTCAGGAAATGGTTCGATCATGAGGCGAACCGCCCTTTGTTGATGCGCGCAGGATTGCGCGGACCAAAAGTAGAAAATATTTTTCTGATATGCCGACTTTTAACTCCAGTAATTCTAGTGTTGTTGATGATAGCATATTTTCTGATGATAGATACGTCAAAGACGCCTCTCAATCAAAAAATCCTTTATGTTCTGGCAGTAGCCTTTGTAGGCTTGCGATTGCCGAATATGTATGTGAACAGGCTGATAACGACCCGCTTGCTCTCGATCAACCGTGCCTTTCCCGATGCGCTCGATCTGCTGCTGATTTGCGTTGAATCCGGCCTCTCGATCGAGTTTGCCTTTCGCAAGGTCTCGATGGAGATTGGTGTAGCATCAATTCCGCTTGCCGAAGAATTGACGATCACAACAGCTGAAATGTCTTACCTTTCCGATCGGCGTCAGGCTTACGAGAATATCGCCGACCGTGTTAATCTCGATTCGGTCAAGTCCGTGACCACGGCCCTCATTCAGGCCGAGCGTTATGGCACCCCGCTCGGGCAGGCTTTGCGTGTTCTGGCACAGGAGAGCCGGGAACAACGCATGACTGCGGCTGAGAAAAAAGCAGCCGCCTTGTCCAACAAGCTCTCTGTGCCACTAATCCTCTTTTTCATGCCTGCCCTGATCATAATCATTTTGACTCCTGCGGGCATTCAGGTCATGGCCAAGATGTAGGCGAGCAAGCCTGTGGTCGAGCCGTCAAGAGCTTCACCCCCCTCGCCCGTAGTGAGGGGCTTTTCCAGTTTGCTCGCAAGCGCCTTGCCAAGCTCCACCCCCCATTGATCGAAGGGGTTGATGCCCCAAAGGCGCGCTTCCACAAAAACCCGATGCTCGTAAAGCGCGATGACCTGCCCCAAAGTGAAGGGGTCGAGCCGCTTGAAGAGCAGCATCACCGAGGGCCTGTCGCCCGTAAACACGCGGTGCGGGTTGCCGCCTGCTTCTTCAAGATTGCGCCCCTCCATCAGGGCCTGCGCCTGAGCGAGGCAATTGGCGATGAGCAAGGGCTGATGCGCTGCAAAAAGCGGGTCGGCTTCACCCTCCACCCCCAGCAGGAATTCCACCGGAATGATGCTGGTGCCCTGATGCAGCAGCTGGAAAAACGCATGCTGGCCATTGGTGCCCGGCTCGCCCCAGACGAGCGGCCCGGTTTCCCCCGACACCGCCCTGCCATCCTGCCGCACGGATTTGCCGTTCGATTCCATGTCAAGCTGCTGGAGATAGGCGGGAAAGCGCGCGAGCCGCTGCGCATAGGGGATGATGGCGCGGGCAGCATAGCCGCAAAAATTGCGGTGCCAGACCCCGATCAAACCAAGCAGCACCGGCATGTTCTGTGCAAGCGGCGCGGATTTGAAATGCCGATCCATCGCTTCGGCGCCCGCCAGAAATTGTGTGAACCGCTCTGCGCCGATGCCGACCATCACCGCAAGCCCGATGGCTGACCAAATGGAATAGCGCCCTCCAACAAAATCCCAGAAGCCGAACACGCGCTCTGGCGCGATGCCGAAGGCGGAAACCTTGTCCAAAGCCGTGGAAACGGCGACAAAATGCGCCCCGACAGCCGCCTCGCCCAGCATTGCCACCAACCAGGCGCGGGCCGTGCGTGCATTGGTCATGGTTTCAATCGTCGTGAAGGTTTTCGAGGCGATGATGAAGAGCGTGCGCGCGGCATCAAGCCCCTTCAGCGTATCGGCGAGATGCGCGCCATCAACATTCGAGACAAAATGGAGGCGCGGGCCATCGGCATAGGGCTTCAAGGCCTCCGCCAGCATGGCCGGGCCAAGATCGGAGCCGCCAATCCCGAGATTGACGATATCGGTGAAGGGTTTGCCATCCGCCGCCATGATCGTGCCGCTGCGCACGCCTTCAGCAAAGCGGAAGCACCGCCTGCGCATCGCGGCGATTTCGGGGGCCATATCAACGCCATCCACGAGGATCGGCGCGCCGGAAAAATCACGCAAAGCGGTGTGCAGGGCGGCGCGGCTTTCGGTTATATTGACCGGCGCGCCCGCCATCATCGCATCGCGTGCTTCGGCCAAACCGGCTTCTTCCGCGAGTTTAACCAGCAGGGCAAGCGTTTCCGCCCGGATCTTGCATTTCGAAAAATCGAGCAGAAGATCATTTTCACGCAAGGAAAACCGCTCGAACCGCGCAGGGTCGTCCCTGAAGAGTGTGCTGATGCGCGTTTCGTTCAGCAGCGCCGCCTCGGTTCTGAGGCGGGCGGTGAGCGTGGTGTCAGTCTTCATGGCAGGATATCCTGAAGGCGTAAAAGCGCGATGCGCTCGATTTCCGAAAGCGCGGTGGCAAATTCGGTATCGAGATCATGCTTGAGCCGCGCTTCGAACGCGGCAAGAATATCGGCCTTGCTGCGGCCCTTGACCGCGAGGATGAAGGGAAAGCCGAAGCGTGTTTTATAAGCCTCATTCAAGCCGAGAAACCGTGTGCGCTCTTCGTTCGTAAGGTGATCAAGCCCGGCGGAGGCCTGTTCGCGCGTTGACTCCGGCGTCAATTCGCCCGCCGCCGCCAAGCGGCCCGCAAGATCCGGATGCGTGAGGATGAGGGCGCGTTTTGCAGCCTCATCCAGCGCGCGCATGACATTGACCATGCGTTTATGCAAGCCCGAAGCCGTGTCCGCCGTCGCATCGAGCCCGGCAGCATAGGCGCGCTCGGCGATCTCCGGCGTGTGCTCGAAAACGCCGCCGAACCGCGCCATGAAGAGCGGTTTTGACAAGGTTGAGGGCTTGTAGCCGCCTTCCGGCGGGTGGTGCATCACCCAATGCCGGGCGATCTCAAGCCGCGTTGCGATCCACACCCTGTCATGCGCCTTGACGTAATCGAGAAACCGCGCAAGCGCTGCCGCGCGCCCCGGCCGCCCGACAAGGCGGGAATGCAGGCCGATGGAGAGCATTTTCGGTGCCGTCTCCCCCTCGGCATAGAGCATGTCGAAACTGTCCTTGAGATAGGTGAAAAACTGCTCGCCGGTGTTGAACCCCTGCGGCGTGGCAAAGCGCATGTCATTGGCATCAAGCGTATAGGGCATAATGAGAAACGGCCCTTTCGGCCCCCTCACCCAATAGGGGAGTTCGTCGGCGTAGGAATCCGCCGAATAAAGAAAGCCGCCCTCCTCCATGGTCAGGCGCAGCGTATTTTCCGATGTCCGGCCCTGATACAGGCCCAATGGCCGCGCGCCGGTGATCTCGCTATGGAGCCGCACGGCATCGCTGATCTGCCGCGCTTCCTGTTCAGCGGGAATATCGCGGTAATCGATCCATTTCAGGCCGTGGCTTGCGATCTCCCACCCGGCATCCTGCATCGCGGTGATCATGGCCGGGTGGCGCGCCATGGCGGTGGTGACGCCGAACACCGTCACCGGCATCGCACGCGTGGTAAACATGCGATGGAGCCGCCAGAACCCGGCGCGCGAGCCATATTCGTAGATCGATTCCATATTCATGTGCCGCTGCCCCGGCCAGGGCTGCGCACCGACAATCTCGGACAAAAACGCCTCCGAGGCGGCATCCCCATGGAGGATATTGTTCTCCCCGCCCTCCTCGTCGTTGATGACGAATTGCAGGGCGACCCGTGCGCCCCCCGGCCAATTGGCATGCGGCGGGGTTTGGCCATAGCCGATCATATCGCGCGGATAGGGGCTCGCCATGGCTCAACTCCCGCGATAGGTCGAATAGGCATAGGGCGAAACAAGGAGCGGCACGTGATAATGCCCTGCTGCATCCGCGATGCCGAAATGGATCGGCACGATATCGAGGAACGGCGGTTCGGGCAGCATCACCCCGATGCTCCGGAAATAATCCGCGACGTGAAAGCGCAACTGGAACGAGCCTTTGTGAAATGCCTCACCCGCAAGAAGCGGCGCGTCGATCCGCCCATCGGCATTGGTGGTAAAATGCCCGAGATGCACCCAGCCGCCTTCGCTGCGTGCTTCCAGCAGCTCCACCATCATCCCCGTGGCCGGGCCGCCTTTCATCGTGTCGAGTACATGCGTGCTGAGCCGCCCCATCTTCTGCCCCTTTTCATCATCACGCCCATTGATTCGGCGAGTATAACTCTGCCATGAGACAGGAATAGACCATCGCGGGAGGAAAACCATGGCCTTGTCGCTGTTTCAATCGCCGCTTCACGCGGCCTTGCTGGGCGATCATCAGGTTGGAGCGCTGCTTTCGGATGAGACGGAGATCGCAATGATGATCCGCATCGAAGCGGCCTTGGCGAAGGTGCAGGGGCGTCTTGGCGTTATCCCGCAAGCGGCGGCGGCAGCGATTGTCGCGGGGCTTGAGACGATCACCATCGCGCCGGAAACACTTGCGCAAGGCATGGGAAAAGATGGCGTCGCCGCGCCTGCGCTCGTTGCCGCCTTGCGCCGCTCCCTGCCGGAGGAGGCCGCGCCGTTCCTGCATTGGGGTGCAACCTCGCAGGATATTGCCGATACGGCGCTGGTTTTACGGCTTCAAGCGGTGTTCGAGCTGTTCGATGCGCGGCTCGATCGCTTGATTGTGGCTCTGGCGGCCTTGGCGCGGCGTCACCGTGCAACGCCCTGCCTTGCGCGCACGCGCACGCAGCAGGCCGCGCCCACCCTTTTCGGCCTCAAGGCGGCGCAATGGCTCGCCCCCCTCGCACGGCATCGGCAAAGGCTTGAAGACATGCGCCCGCGCGTTCTTTGCTGCCAGTCGGGCGGCGCGGTCGGCACGCTCGCGGCGATGGGCGAAGCGGGCATCGGGGCGATGGATGCCCTCGCCGACGACCTCGGTTTGGCCCGCGCCGTGCCCTGGCACAAGGGGCGCGACGGCATCGCCGAAGCCGCAAGCCTGCTGGCGATGATCAGCGCTTCGCTCGGGATGATGGGCGCGGATATGCTGGCGCTCGCGCAAAGCGAGGTTTCGGAAATCCGCTTTGAAGGCGCGGGCGCCTCCTCCACCTTGCCGCAAAAGCAGAACCCGGTTTTGGCTGAAATGCTCGTCGCGCTCGCGCGCTATGCCGCCTCGGAAATGGGCGGGCTTTATGGCGCGATGATCCATCAGAACGAGCGGGACGGTGCGGCGTGGATGGCGGAAAGCCTCAGCCTTCCGGGGCTTATGCTTGCAACGGGCAGCGCGTTGTTGCGGGCCGAGGCCGCGCTTCAAACGCTTGTTGTTGATGAGGCGCGGATGACGGCTAATCTTGCCGCAACGCGTGGTTTTGTGTTCGCCGAAGCGGCGGGCTTTGCGCTGAGCGCGCATATGCCACGCGCCGAAGCCTTGGCACTCGTCAAAAAAGCCCTTATCGAGGCAGAGGCGCGCGGCGAGACGTTGTTTGACGCGCTCGCCCGCCTCAGCACCGCGCCGGTTGACTGGAAGGCCCTCGCCGACCCCTTGCAGCAGCTTCGCCCGGCACAGTTGCTGATTGATCGCATGCTGGCTCAAACGGTCATTCCCGACGCGGCGTAGCATCTTGATGCACAGCCGCGAGCGGGAATACAGACTTGGAGCGATAGACAGCCGAATACCTTACCCAACAGGCCTCGTCTCCAGCGGCTTCAACCCCGCCTCGATGCGTGCGCGCTTATCCTCCAGAAATGGCGGAAGGGAGAGGCTCTCGCCCATGCTCTCGCGCGGTTCATCCATGGCAAAGCCCGGCCCGTCGGTTGCAAGCTCGATGAGAATGCCGCCCGGCTCGCGCACATAAAGGCTGCGGAAATAAAACCGGTCAACCGGGCCGGAGGAGCGCAGGCCGAGATCCTCATAGCGCTTCACCCAATAGGCGTATTCCGGCGCATCCTTCACCCGGAAGGCGATATGATGAACCCCGCCCGCGCCGGGGCGCGTTCCGGGGGCATCCGGCTCCACCATCACATGGAGTTCTGCGGCAGGCCCGCCCGCGCCCATCCTGTAAACGCGAATGGGGAGGCCGGGCGCGTCCGGGTGCTCATAAAGCCGCGCGAGCTCCATGCCGTAAACGGCGGTCAGGAAATGCCCGGTCGGCGCAAGCTCGGGCACGCTGATGCGAGACGGCCCGAGCCCACGGATTTGATGCTCCAGCGGCACCGGGCTTTTCGCGTAAGGGTTAGCCTCGCCTTCCCCGCCATCATCAACGAGGCTGAGGCGCTGGCCTTCGGGGTCTTCGAAATCGAGCGTCAGGCGGTTATCGATCACGCGAATGCCGGCATGCGTGACGCCATGGGCGCTCAACCGCGCCGCCCAATACTCAAGGCTCGCCTGCCCGTTGACGCGTAACCCCGTGCGGGTAATGGCGCGTGTTCCGCGTGTTTCGGGCAGGGTGTTGAATTCAAAAAACGTCAAATCCGTGCCCGCCGAACCTTCGGCATCGGCATAAAACAGATGGTAACCCGAGGTATCATCCTGATTGACGGTTTTTTTCACGAGCCGCATACCCATAACACCGGTATAAAAGGCGTAATTCGCGGCTGCATCGGCAGAAACGGCGGTCACATGATGCAGGCCATGCAAGGCGAGTTCGGGCGGGGGAATGAGCGGAGCGGACATTATAAACCTCATGATAGTGCGTTGATGCGCTATATAAGGGGTTTTACCTGAATTTCGATTGCGCAAATGCAAATTGACTTTGAGCGAAAGCGTCCTGCCCCGGCGTCAGAAGACCGATACCAAAGGTCATTAACAATGACTCTTTGGTATTCCGTCCTGAATTTATCAAGCCATTGACTGCATTTGATAAATTCAGGGTCTTCAAAGGCCCCATGCGTCAGCATCCGGGGCCTTTGGTATGAGTGCCACAAAGGCGCTGCTTTTACATCTTACGCGAATTGCTTTAGAGCGATTTTTTATCCTTCCGCTTCATGGTGCCTTCCCTATGACAATCCGTCTTCATCAGGGTGATCTCGCCCAGCCGATCCCCGCAGGCGCTATAGTGGCGATCGATACCGAAACGCTCGGGCTGAACCCGCACCGTGATCGGCTTTGCGTCGTGCAATTATCGCTCGGCGATGGCACGGCGGATGTCATCCAGATCGCGCGCGGGCAGAAAGAAGCCCCCAACCTTGTCGCGATGCTGGCCGACCCCTCCATTCTCAAATTGTTCCATTTCGGCCGGTTCGATCTTGCGGTTCTGGCGAAAACCTTCGGCGTCATGCCCGGCCCGGTTTATTGCACCAAGATCGCTTCGCGCCTCACCCGCACCTATACCGACCGGCATGGTTTGAAGGATATCTGCCGTGAATTACTGGGGGTTGATCTCTCCAAACAGCAGCAATCCTCCGATTGGGCAGCGGAAACTCTGAGCGAGGCGCAGCTTGCCTATGCCGCTTCCGATGTTCTTCATCTTCACGCCTTGAAAGCGAAATTCGATATGATGCTCACGCGCGAGGGGCGGATGGGCCTTGCACAATCCTGTTTTGACTTTCTCCCCGCCCGCGCCGCGCTCGACCTTGAGGGCTGGCCGGAGGTTGATATTTTCGCGCATGCCTGAGCGCCTTATCTGGACAAGATAAGAATTTACAAAAAAGCAAGTGTATAACCGTCTGAAAACAAAGGGTAGAACGCATGCAAGGCGCGCTCGGCGCATCCTTCCGGAGTATGTTGGGAAGCGGGGCCTCTGCTGATCTGCCGGAGCATCTGCGCGGGCGCGCCAATTTTCAGGCTGCGGCGCGCCATTCGCGGCGTGTGAAATTTTTGCGCCGGGCCATTCCGCTGGCATGCATTCTCATTCTGGCTTTTGCGGTCTTGCGTGGCGTGACCTCGTTTTTCTTCAATGAGGCGGGCGCGATTGGTGCCGCGCGCATCGCAATCGAGGGCCGCAAGATCGTGATGGAAAAGCCGCATCTCTCCGGCTTCAAGCGCGATGGCTCTTCTTATGAAATGACGGCTGATAAATCGGTGCAGGACTTGAAGGAGCCCAACATCATCACGATGAACGGCCTGAAATCCCGGATCCAGACCGGCAGCGAAGGCTGGGCCTATCTCTCCGGTGAAACCGGGATTTATGATACCAAGGCCGAAATGCTCAATGTGAAGGGTAATGTCCGCGTGAAAACCGATAGCGGCACGGAAGCCCTGCTTCAGGATGCGCACATCGAATTCAAGGGCGGCATCATCACCACGCAAAATCCGGCAGAGGTGAAAAATCAGCAAGGCCGTGTTACGTCAGAGCGGATGCAGGTGCTCGATAACGGCAGAAGGCTGGTTTTCGAGGGCAATGTCAAAAGCATCTTCACCAATGCCGATACCGGTGGCGAAAAAGCGGCCGCCGCAGAAGGCAGCCAACAGCCATGAGTGCCCGTGCTTCTTGGTTCAACCCGTATGAAACGGATTATGGAATGATCATGCGCCGGTTTTTGATGCGTTTTCTCATCGCACTTGCTCCCCTTCTGCTGGTCGCGCCCCTTTTTGCGCAACAGGCGCAGCAGGCGAAAAAACCCGGCTCCGGCGCGCCTTTTGCCGGGTTCGGCTCGAATTCCAGGGAGCCGATCAAGGTCGATTCCAACACGCTCGAGGTGTTCGACAAGGAGAACAAGGCGGTGTTTTCCGGCGATGTCGTCGCGGTTCAGGGCCAGACGACGATGCGCTGCACGGTGATGAACGTGCTTTATGCGCAAGCCAAAGCGGAAAAAACCGGCAGCGCGCCTGCAAATCCGGCTCCGGCGACGGGTGCCGGCGGGCAAAGCTCGATCAGGGAAATCATCTGCATCGGCCCGGTTTCCATCGTTTCGGGCACGCAATCCGCTACCTCCAATCGGCTGGTTTATGAAGCGGAGAAGGATACCGTCACCCTCACCGGCAAGGTGGTGATCGCCGATTGCGACAATGTCCAGCGCGGTGAGCGCGTCGTCTATGACGTCAAAACCGGTAAAGCCACCATGGATGCGGGGGCGAATGGCCGTGTTCAGGGCGTTTTCACCCCCGCCAGTGATGACAGGAAAAAATCGGGTGGTGACGAGAAAGAATGTGCCAGCACAGGCAAACCCGCCGCCGCGCCCCTGCCACTGGCGCGGCCGTGAAGAATTGGCGGGAGTGAACATGTTCCGTTCCTTGTTCAGCCGGTTTTCGCCCGGCGAGAGCCTTCCTGCACCTCCGGCAGGGCCGAAAGCGCAAGCGGATGATCGTCTCATCGCTTATTCGCTGGGCAAAACCTACGGCAAGCGCAAGGTTGTGAAGGATGTCAGCCTCAATGTGCGGCGTGGCGAGGCGGTGGGGCTTCTGGGGCCGAATGGGGCCGGTAAAACCACGGTTTTTTACATGATCACCGGGCTCGTTCCGGCGGATCACGGCCAGATCAACCTCGATGGTTTTGATATCACGCCGCTGCCGATGTATCGCCGGGCGCGGCTTGGCATCGGCTATCTGCCGCAGGAAGCCTCGATTTTTCGTGGGCTCAGCGTCGAGGATAATATCCGTGCGGTTCTGGAAGCGGTCGAGCCGGATAAAGCCAGGCGCGAGGCCGAGCTTGATGCGCTGCTCGATGAATTTTCCATCAAACGCTTGCGCAAATCTCCCTCCATCGCGCTTTCGGGCGGCGAGCGGCGGCGTTGCGAAATCGCACGCGCGCTGGCCGGGCGGCCAGGCTTCATGCTGCTCGATGAACCTTTTGCAGGCATCGACCCCATCGCGGTGGGCGATATTCAGGATCTCGTGCTGCACCTGAAATCGCGCGGTATCGGCGTTCTCATCACCGATCATAACGTGCGCGAAACCCTCTCCTTGATTGACAGGGCCTATATCATCCATTCCGGCGAGGTTTTGATGGAAGGCACACCCGACGAGATCATCGCCAACAAGGATGTCCGGCGGCTTTATCTTGGTGAGGATTTCCGGCTCTAAAGCAATTCCAGCGAAAGCATGCCCCCGTCATTGCGACCGCGAGCGAAGCGTGGCGGGAAGCAATCCAGACTTTCTTCCGCTTTTTGCCGACTCTGCGGGTAGCGGCGGAATTTTATCTGGATTGCCGCGTCGTTCAGCTCCTCGCAAGGGCAGCCTCAGCGTTTTTCAGCGGCCTGCGAGAGCAATTCCAGCGAAAGCATGCTCCCGGACTTGATCCGGGGGTGGAAACCGGTTGCGCGTAACAACATGCGAAAAAAACTTTGCACGCCATGGCGATCGCGCGGCCTGCCTCAACGAAGCGCAAGATTTTACCCTTGCCGTTCATGCTTTCGCAAGCGTATCAGTGCAATATTCATGCCGAAGCCATGGTTACACAGCCACGGCTTCGCGGAAGACCTGCAACCCTTGGAACGCTGATGTCGCTTGGCCCGAAACTGATGATGCGCCAGAGCCAGTCTCTGGTGATGACGCCGCAGCTTCTGCAGGCGATCAAGCTGCTTCAGTTATCCACCACCGAGCTTGCCACCTATGTCGAGGGCGAATTGGAGCGGAACCCCCTCCTTGAACGCGATACGCGGCTTGATGAAGGCCCGATCGCGCCGGATGACCGCCCGGCAGTCACCGTTGCTGAAACCGCCGAGCCGGGGGACTGGGCGCGCGAGGAGATGCCGTCCGATCGCGGCACGCTGGAGCAGGAAACCGGCACCAGTTTTGAAAACACCTTCCCGGATGAGGCGATCACCGATCAGCACGTGCCCTCTGGCGAATCGCCCTTCTGGTCGCTCTCGGGCGGTTCGGGCAAGGGGGCTTCCCTCAACGCGGATGACCCGAACCTCGAAGCCTTCGTGGCGGAGGCGACGAGCCTCACGCAGCATCTTGATAACCAGCTTGGCTGCACCGATACCGACGACCTCACGCGGCTGATCGCCGGGCAGATCATCGACCAGATCGACCAGACGGGCTATCTCATGGAGCCTCTGGAGGGGATGGCGGAACGGCTTGGCGTGCCGCTCGCGCGCTGCACCCTCGCTTTGGAGATCGTGCAGGGGTTTTCACCCACCGGGGTTGGCGCGCGCAATCTTGCCGAATGCCTGCGCTTGCAACTGATCGACATGAACCGGCTCGACCCCGCCATGGCAGCGTTGCTGGAGCACCTCGATTTGCTCGCCAAACGCGATTTTGCCGGGCTGCGCAAGGCCTGCCACGTCGATGAAGAGGACCTCGCCGATATGATCGCCGAAATCCGGCGGCTCGACCCCAAGCCGGGTTTGATATTCGGCACCACGCTGATTGATGCCGTGACCCCGGATGTGTTTGTGCGGAGCAGCGTCGATGGTGGCTGGCAGGTGGAGTTGAACTCCGATGCCTTGCCGCGCGTTGTCGCCAATCGCAGCTTTTACGCCAAAATCAGCGGCAAGGCCGATAAGGAGGTGCGCTCTTTCGTTGATGAAGCCTGGACGAATGCCAACTGGATCGTCCGCAGCCTTGAGCAGCGCGCCCGCACGATCTTGAAGGTGGCAACGGAGATCGTGCGCCAGCAGGATGCGTTTTTCACCTCAGGCGTCGCGCATCTGCGCCCGCTCAACCTCAAAACCATCGCGGATGCGGTATCCTTGCACGAATCGACCATCAGCCGTGTCACGGCGAATAAATTCATGGCGACCCCGCGCGGTTTGTTCGAGATGAAATATTTTTTCACCACCGCCATCTCATCAAGCGATGGCGGCGCTTCGCTCTCCTCCGAAGCGGTGCGCTTTCGCATCAAACAATTGATCGAGGCGGAAAAGCCGGGGGCCATCCTTTCTGATGACGCGATCGTTGATCAGCTCAAAACCATCGGCATCGATATCGCCCGCCGCACGGTCGCCAAATACCGCGAGGGCATGGGCATCGCCTCCTCCTCCATCAGGCGGCGTGAGAAAATGGCGGCGGCCCCCCGCAGCAAGGCCGGGTGAGCGCATTCCGGAACGTTTTCTGAACCCTTCGCGGGGACATGCTTTCGCTGGAATTGCTCTAAAAGCTATGCCCAGTGTTCGGCAATTCATCTTTTTCGTTCTTTTTTTAGAACTTGTCCGCTTGAAAGGCTTGACCTTCGCCTCAATATCCGCCTAGAGACGCGCCGGTAAAGGTTGAACCTTCGTGGGTTCAGTAAAGGTGATTTCCCCCTTGTTCGGTTCAAATCATGGTTTTGTGCCGTGCCCGGCCTGTGCAAATAACCTGTGCACGGCCGCGCTTGATGAAAAAGGAATGCAACGTGGCGCGCTCGTCCTATCTTTTCACCTCTGAATCCGTTTCCGAAGGGCATCCCGACAAGGTCTGTGACCGGATCTCGGATGAGGTGGTCGATCTCTTTTTCCGCGAAGCCGCGAAAGCAGGCATGAGAGCCTCGGATGTGCGGGTTGCCTGCGAAACGCTCGCCACCACCAATCGCGTGGTGATCGCGGGTGAGGTGCGCACCTCGCTCTCGGAAAAGGCGATGAAGTCGAAGGTGAAAAGCGCCGCGCGCAAGGCCATCAAATCCATTGGCTATGAGCAACCCGGTTTCCACTGGAAAACCGCGAAGATCGACGTTCTGCTGCACGCGCAATCAGCCGATATCGCGCAGGGCGTGGATGCGGCGGGCAACAAGGATGAAGGCGCGGGCGATCAGGGCATCATGTTCGGTTATGCCTGCAAGGAAACGCCGGATCTGATGCCGGCGCCGATCTATTACGCGCATAAAATCCTCGAAACCCTCACTGCCTTGCGCAAAAAGGGTGAGCGCTCCTGCGAAAAGCTCGGGCCGGATGCAAAAAGCCAGGTCACGGTGCGCTATGAGAACGGCAAGGCCGTGGGCGTGACGCAGATCGTGCTTTCCACCCAGCATCTCGATGAAAGCCTCACCTCGGACGGCGTGCGCAAGATTGTTGAACCGATCATCCGCGAAACCCTGCCCGAAGGCTGGGTGACGAAGGATACCGTGTGGCACGTCAACCCCACCGGCAAATTCGTGATCGGCGGGCCGGATGGCGATGCCGGTTTGACGGGCCGCAAGATCATCGTCGATACCTATGGCGGCGCGGCTCCGCATGGTGGCGGCGCCTTCTCCGGCAAAGACCCGACCAAGGTTGACCGTTCCGCTGCCTATGCCGCGCGGTATCTGGCGAAAAACGTTGTCGCCGCCGGGCTTGCCGAGCGCTGCACCATCCAGCTCTCTTACGCCATCGGCGTTTCAAAACCGCTTTCGGTTTATGTCGATCTTCACGGCACCGGCAATGGCAAGGTGAGCGAAGCGGTGCTTGAAACGGTTCTGCCGGAGATCATGGATCTCACGCCGCGCGGCATCCGCGAGCATCTCGCGCTCAACAAGCCGGTTTATGCCAGAACCGCCGCTTATGGGCATTTCGGCCGCAAGGCGAGCCGGGATGGTGGTTTCTCGTGGGAGAAGACCGACCTCGTGCCCGCACTCAAAAAGGCCGTCGCGTAAGGGATGGCTTCGCGCCCGGATGATGAGGATGACGCGGCCAATCCCCTGCCGCGTCATCAGCTTTTTGGCCGCTCGAAGGGCAAGAGCTTGCGCGCGATGCAGGCCGCGCGCATCAAAAACGCGCTTCCGGGCTTGACGATTGATCTTGAGCGTCTCACGCAAAACCCCGCCGCGCTGTTCTCACCCCCCGTTCAGGAGGTTCAGCTTGAAATCGGCTTTGGTGGCGGCGAGCATCTCGCCGCCATGGCCATGGCCTCGCCGGAGATCGGGTTTTTCGGGGTCGAGCCGTTTCTGAACGGCGTTGCCAAATTGCTTGCCGCGATCGAGGCGGATCAGCTTCAGAACATCCGTGTTCTGCGGGGCGATGCGCGCGATGTGCTCGATCAATTGCCCGATGCCAGCCTCGCCCGCGTTTATCTCCTCTACCCCGACCCTTGGCCGAAGCGGCGGCAGCGCAAGCGGCGGATCGTCGATGCCGCGTTTCTCGCAAGCATCGCGCGTGTTCTGGTTCCCGGCGGTGACTTTTGCTTTGCCACCGATATTGACGATTACGCGGGCTGGGTTCTCGCCCGCATCGCCCAGCAGAAGGCGCTGCATTGGCTGGCTGAAACGGCAGAGGATTGGCAAACCCCGTGGGAGGGCTGGCACCGCACGCGCTATGAGGAAAAGGCTTTGCGCGAGGGCCGCGTGCCGGGCTATTTCCGGTTCGTGAAAGCGTGATTGGCGGGTTGGATTTGCCGCTTGATTTTTATGAGGGGCGGGGATAGACAACGAATATCAATCTCAATCACGCGATAGCAGGGTGAGAGTGGGCCGGTGACGGACCCGCTTTTTTTGTTTTGGTATCGCCTTTGAGGCATCAATAAATTCCATACGATCACATCGGGCTTTGAATGAGCGAAACCGAACCCCGCCTCACCCCGCTGCCGCTCGAAGCCGCGCTGGATGAGCCGCGCCTCATCACCGAAACCGGCGTAGCGCAGCGCGTGGGCCGCATTGTCGAGCCCATGCTGCGCGGGCTTGGTTATCGCCTCGTGCGGGTGAAGGTTTCGGGCCTCAATGGCTGCACGATCCAGATCATGGCCGAGCGGCCGGACGGGCTGATGGCGGTGACGGATTGCGAGGCCGTGAGCCGCGCGGTCTCGCCCTTGCTTGATGTCGAAGACCCGGTGGCAACGGCGTATAACCTTGAAATCTCCTCCCCCGGCATTGACAGGCCCCTGGTGCGTATCAGCGATTTCCAGCGCTGGGCCGGGTTTGATGCGCGCATCGAAATGGCGGTGCCGGTTGAAGGGCGCAAGCGCTTTCGTGGGCTTCTCGGCACGGTGTCGGGCGAAACCCTCACGATCCTGCTGCCCGATGCGCCGGTGGATGCGCCGCAAAGCGCCACGCTCGATATCCGCGATATGAGCGAGGCGCGGCTCGTTCTCACCGATGCCGTCATCGCCGAATCGTTAAGGCGCGGCAAGGCCGAGTTGAAGGCACTTGGCGAGGATGAAGAGGGTGGCGCGGAAGCCGAACCTGCCGCAAAACCGCAGCGCCATTGGCCGCAGGCGCGCGGCGGAAAACCCGTAAAACCGGCTCGAACCTCGAAAAAAGCATAGCAACCTTTTTATAAAACCGCCGCCTGTGCCTCGGCACAAGCCCCAAGACTGGAGATGACCCATGGCCGTGAGTGCAAACCGCCTCGAACTTCTGCAAATCGCCGATGCCGTTGCGCGCGAAAAGCTGATTGATCGGGATATCGTGCTGGGCGCGATGGAAGATGCCTATGCCCGTGTCGCCCGCGCCCGCTATGGCAGCGAAACCGATATTCGCGCGGAAATCCACCCCAAGAGCGGGGAAATCCGTCTCACCCGCATCATGCAGGTGGTTGATCTCGTTGAAAACGATTCCCGCGAGTTGAACCTTGCCGATGCACGCCGTAAAAGCCCTGCCGCAGAGGTGGGGGACACGATTTCCGAAGTGCTTCCGCCCGTCGATTTCGGGCGTATTTCCGCGCAGAGCGCCAAGCAGGTCATCGTGCAGAAGGTGCGCGAAGCCGAGCGTGACAAGCAATATGACGAGTTCAAGGACCGCGTGGGTGAAATCCTCAACGGCACGGTCAAGCGCGTCGAATACGGCAATGTCATCGTCGATCTTGGCAAGGGCGAAGCGGTGATCCGGCGCGACGAGCTTATCCCGCGCGAGGTGTTCCGCCCCGGTGATCGTATCCGCGCCTATTTGTTCGATGTGCGGCGCGAGGCACGCGGCCCGCAGATTTTCCTCTCCCGCACGCATCCCTATTTCATGGCCAAGCTCTTCATGCAGGAAGTGCCGGAGATTTATGACGGCGTGATCGAGATCAAGGCCGTGGCGCGAGACCCCGGCTCACGCGCGAAAATGGCCGTCATCAGCCGGGACAGCTCGATCGACCCTGTCGGGGCTTGCGTCGGCATGCGCGGCAGCCGCGTTCAGGCGGTGGTGCAGGAATTGCAGGGCGAAAGGGTCGATATCATCCCCTGGTCGGAGAATGTCGCGACCTTCATCGTCAATGCCCTGCAACCCGCCGAGGTCTCGAAAGTGGTGCTCGATGAGGAAAGCGAGCGCATCGAGGTGGTGGTGCCGGATGATCAGCTCTCGCTCGCCATCGGGCGGCGCGGGCAGAATGTGCGGCTCGCTTCCCAGCTCACCGGCTGGAACATCGATATCGCCACCGAAGCCGAGGAGAGCGAGCGTCGGCAGAAGGAATTCGCGCTGCGCTCCAGGCTCTTCTGCGAGGCGCTCGATGTGGATGAAATGGTGGGCCAGCTTCTCGCCTCCGAAGGCTTCGCCACCATCGAGGAAATCGCTTACGTTGATCGCGCCGATGTTCTTTCCATCGAAGGGTTCGATGCGGATACGGCGGATGAGTTGCAGGCCCGCGCCCGTGGCTGGCTCGACCGCATCGAGGCGGAGCGGCAGGAGCGTCGCCGCGCGCTTGGCGTCGAGGACGCTTTGATGGAGATCCCCGGCGTCACGTCAGCCATGCTGGTGGCCTTTGGCGAGAATGACGTGAAATCGGTCGAGGATCTCGCGGGCTGCGCCACGGATGATCTTGTCGGCTGGGTCGAGAAAAAGGGCGGCGAAACCATCCGCAATGCCGGGTATCTCAGCGATCTCGATGTCTCGCGGGATGAGGCGGAGAGCATGATCATGGCGGCGCGCGTGGCCGCTGGCTGGGTGGAAGCCGAGCCGGAGATGACGGACGAAGCCGAGGGCGAGGCTGAGGATGATGACGCCGCAGAGGCTTGATCCAGCGGAAGATGACGGCCTCGTGCTGGCGGATGATGCGCGGGCCAGAACCCGGCTTTGCGCGGTCACGCGCAAGGTTTTGCCGGTTGATGCGCTCATCCGCTTCGTCGCCGCGCCCGATGGCGTGGTTGTGGCGGATATCCGCAACAGGCTCCCCGGCCGGGGCCTCTGGGTCGGCGCGAACCGCGCTTTGGTGATGGAGGCGCAGAAGCGCAAGCTTTTTTCCCGCCATCTCAAGGCGGAGGTTATCGTTCCGCCTGATCTTGCGGATGGAATAACGCGGCTTCTGGCGGAAGATGCCTTGCAGATGCTCGCTTTCGCCAACAAAGCGGGCGGGGTGATAACGGGGTTTGATAAAATCGCCGGGCAAAGGGGGCCTTATCTGGCGCTGGTGCAGGCCTCCGATGGCTCGAAAGCCGAGATCGCGCGGCTGCGCGGGCTCTGCCGGGGCAAGGGGCCCAGAAAAAATGAGCCTGTGCTGATCGATGGCTTCACGGCGGCTGAATTAGGTCTGTCCATGGGGCGGGAACATGTGATACATGCAGCGCTTGGATGTGAGGCGATATGCGCGGCGTTTGTCGGGCGGGCGCAGCGGTTCATGGACTATATGGCAAGGGGTGATGCATCTCGCCGCCCGCCCGCGTGCTCGGCACAGGGGCAGGGTCGTGATGATGGTGCCTCCTCTGTCCCGGGCCTTGTTCCCGGGACAAAATGATTTGATTGACCAGGGATTACGACACGAATGACTGAAAACAAAACTCCGGGCGAAAAAACGCTGAGCGTTGCTGCTGGCAAGACGCTGTCCCTGAAGCGTCCTGTCGAGCAGGGCGTCGTCAAGCAGAGCTTCTCCCATGGGCGGACGAAATCCGTTGTTGTCGAGACCGTGAAGCGTCGCCCCGGCGGCATGGAGCCGCGCGAGATGAAACCGGCTCTGGAGATAAAGCCGGCGATGGCGCCACAGCGCCCGCCCGCCCCGGCGGCAGAGCCACGCGCGCCGCAAGCCCGGCTTGGGCTTTCGAGCCAGCGGCACCTGACGGATGACGAGCGCGACGCCCGCGCGCAGGTTCTGGCCGAAGCGCGCCGCCGCGATGAGGAAGCACGCCGCACCGAGGAAGCCCGCAGGGAAACCGAGGCGCGCCAGCAGGTGGAAGAGGCACGCCACGCGCCGGCACCGGAGCCGGAAAAGCCCGCCCCGGTTGAGGTTGCGCCTGCCCCTGTTGCTCCGCCTGTCATTCAGGAGGCCCCGGCTGCGCCCGCCCCCGTTGCTCCGCCCGTCGCTGCACAGCCCGCGACCCCGCGCGCCGCCGCGCCTCAGCAGCCCGCGCCGCGCCCCGTGCCTTCCGCGCCGCGCTCCACCCGCAATGACGCCTATCAACTCGCGCCCACCACGCCTGCAGGCCAGACGCGTGATTTCGGTGCGCGCCCGCCCCGGCTTGATGCACCGCGCGGCCCTGCTGTTCCCCGCCGGGATGGCGCGCCGCCGCGCGTTGATACCCCGCGTGACAGCCTGCGTTCCGGCCGCGCGAATGAGAACCCCAGCCGCAGCTTCACGCCCGATCGTGCCCCCGGCACGGTGCGCCTCGGCTTTGCGCCGAAACCCGGCCAGGCGCCTGCCCCCGGCGCCCGCCCGCCCGCAGGCGGGCTTTCCGCCCGTGGCCCCGGTGGCCCGCGTGGGCCAGCCCCGCAGATCCCGGTTCCGGGAACGGATTTGGCCGAGATGCGGCCGCAGCGGCAGATCGGCACCATGCCGCCCCGCGCCCCGCGCGACCTTGACGATGATGACAAGCCCGCAGCCCGCAAGGGCGGTGTGAAAGCGCCAGCCCCGGCGAAAACCGAACGCGCCAAAGGCGCGGGCGAGAAACTCCGTGGCCGCCTGACGGTTGCGACCGTGACGGCGGGTGAGGATGAGCGCACGCGCTCTGTCGCGGCCTTCAAGCGCCGCGTTCAGCGCATGAAGGGCATGGCGGCGAATGAGCCGAAGGAAAAGATCATCCGCGAGGTGATCATTCCTGAAACCATCACCATTCAGGAGCTTGCCAACCGCATGTCCGAGCGGGCGGTGGATGTCATCCGCCTGTTGATGAAACAGGGGCAGATGCACAAGATCACCGACACGATCGACGCGGACACCGCGCAGATCGTCGCGGAGGACATGGGCCATACCGTGAAGCGCGTTGCCGAGGCGGATGTCGAGGACGGGCTCTTCATCGCGGCGGATGACGAGGCGGATCTGGTTGCCCGTGCCCCGGTCGTCACCATCATGGGCCATGTTGACCATGGTAAAACCTCGCTGCTCGATGCCATTCGCCAGACCAACGTGGTTTCCGGCGAAGCAGGCGGTATCACGCAGCATATCGGTGCCTATCAGGTGACATCGCCGCTCGGCGGCAGGATCACCTTCATCGATACGCCGGGCCATGCGGCCTTTACCGCCATGCGTGCGCGCGGCGCGAAGGTGACGGATATCGTCGTTCTCGTGGTCGCGGCGGATGATGGCGTGAAACCGCAGACGATCGAGGCGATCAACCACGCCAAGGCGGCGAAAGTGCCGATGATCGTGGCGATCAACAAGATCGACAAGCCCGATGCCAGGCCCGAGCGCGTGCGTCAGGAGCTTCTCCAGCACGATGTTCAGGTGGAAAGCATGGGCGGGGATACGCTTGAATTGGAAGTTTCCGCCAAGCAGAAGCTCAATCTTGATAAATTGCTCGAAGCCATCCAGCTTCAGGCCGAGGTTCTGCAATTGCGCGTCAACCCCACGCGGGCGGCTGAAGGCACGGTGGTGGAAGCCAAGCTCGATCGCGGGCGTGGGCCGGTTGCCACCGTTCTCGTGCAGCGCGGCACGCTTCGCGCCGGTGAAATCGTTGTGGCCGGGGCGCAATGGGGCCGCGTGCGCGCCTTGATCAATGATCAGGGTGTGGCGGTTTCCGAAGCCGGGCCGTCGCTCCCGGTCGAGGTTCTGGGCTTTCAGGGCGCGCCGGAGGCGGGAGACCGCGTGGCCGTGGTTGAAAACGAGGCGCGGGCGCGGGAAATCACCGCGTATCGTGAACGTCAGAAGCGCGACCAGATGGCGGCACGCGGGGCCGGGCAGGCGCGCAGCCTTGTTGACCTGATGAAGCTTGCCAAGGATACGGCAGGCCTCAAGGAATTCCCGCTCCTCATCAAGGGCGATGTTCAGGGCTCGGTCGAGGCGATTGCCGCTTCGGTCGAGAAGCTTGGCAATGACGAGGTGCGCGCGCGGGTTCTTCATACCGGCGTTGGCGGCATCACGGAAAGCGATGTCACGCTGGCAAACGCAACCGGCGCGGTCATCCTCGCCTTCAACGTGCGCGCGCACAAGGAAGCACGTGAGGCTTCCGAACGCTCGGGCGTCGAGATCCGCTATTACAACATCATCTATGACCTTGTGGATGACGTGAAGCTCGCCATGTCCGGCATGCTGGCCCCCACCTTGCGCGAAACCATGCTCGGCAATGCCGAAATCAAGCAGGTGTTCAACATCACCAAGGTTGGCAATATCGCGGGCTGTATCGTCACCGACGGCAAGGTGGAGCGTGGCGCGAAGGTGCGCCTCATCCGCGACAATGTCGTGATCCATGAAGGCACGCTCAAAACCCTCAAACGCTTCAAGGATGAGGTGAAAGAGGTGCAATCCGGCCAGGAATGCGGCATGGCCTTCATCAATTACGAGGATATGCGCGCGGGCGATGTGATCGAATGCTTCCGGGTCGAGGAAGTGAAGCGGAGCTTGTAACAGCTCCATTTCGGGAAAAGGGGCCGGGTTCAAACCCCGGCGCATCTCATGGTCAAGCCATCTCTTCTGGGTAAAGCCCCCTCCCAGCGCCAACTTCGCGTGGGCGAACAGGTGCGTCATGCGCTTGCCGATGTGCTCTCGCGCGGCGACATGCAAGACCCCGTGCTCGCCGGGCATATCATTTCGGTGCTTGAGGTGCGCATGTCGCCTGATTTGCGCCACGGCACGGTGCTGGTGATGCCGCTGGGCGGTAAATCCGTGCTCGGCACGCTGGGCGAGGCGGAGGCGGTCGAAGCCCTGAACCGCAACGCGAAACCCTTGCGCGGCGCGGTATCACGCCGCTTGCGGGCGCTGAAATTCTCGCCCGAATTACGCTTCCGCGTCGATGATCGCTATGACGAAGCCGCGCGCATCGAGAAAATTTTCCACGATGATCGCGTCAAACGCGACCTCTCCTCGTAAAAAAAGCAAAAAACCGCATGTCTGACCCTTCTGCCTTGACACCGCTCGCCCCCCCGCGCCCGAAAAAGCGCGATGTTCATGGCTGGCTGATTTTCGACAAGCCCGTCGGCATGACCTCGACCCATGCGGTTGCCATCATCAAGCGGGTTCTGCGCGCAAAAAAGGCGGGCCATGCCGGAACGCTCGACCCTTTGGCCTCGGGTTGTTTGCCGATTGCGCTGGGGGAGGCAACCAAAACCGTGCCCTTCGTGATGGATGGGCAGAAGGCCTATCGCTTCACCGTAACCTGGGGCGCGGAAACCAACACCGATGATACCGAGGGCGTGGTGACGAAATCCTCCGCCCTGCGCCCGTCGCGTGAGGCGGTTGCGGCGTTGCTGCCGCGCTTTACCGGGGCGATCCAGCAGGTGCCGCCGCAATTCTCCGCGATCAAGATTGATGGCGAGCGCGCTTATGATCTTGCGCGTGAGGGTGAGGGTGTGGCGCTGGAGCCGCGCGAAGTGATCATCGACGCGCTGGATATTGTCGCGCATGACGACACATGCACGGTTCTTGAAGCCCATTGCGGCAAGGGCACCTATGTTCGGGCGATTGCGCGCGATCTTGGCCGCGCCTTGGGCTGTTTTGGCCATGTCACCGCCTTGCGGCGTATGCGCGTTGGCCCCTTTACCGAGGATGATTTTGTCACCCACGAGGATTTGACCCTCACTTTGGAGGATGCCGAGGCGCAGGAAGCGCATTTGGCAGACCTCGTTCTTGAGGTGGAGCGCGGGCTTCATGATCTTCCCGCGCTCGATGTTTCAAAAGGCGATGCGGCGCGGCTCAAGCGTGGGCAGAGCGTCATCATGCGCGGGCGCGATGCCCCGATCATGGAAGGCTATGTCTGCGTGAGAAGTGGGGCTGACCTCATCGCCATTGGCGCGATGGAAGGCGCGGAGCTTCACCCGCACCGGGTGTTCAATTTGGGTTAAGCAAAGGCTCTGGTGTTTCGCGCAAAACCTGCTAGAAGCGTGGCATCTGCATCGGCTGATCCGGGCAGGTTTTTCGACCCGGCTGGACGACATCCCGGCCGGGCCATTTCTCAAACCTTTGGAGGTATCCGATGTCGATTACGCCAGAGCGCAAAACGGCGCTGATTTCTGATTATGCCCGCGCTGCCGGTGATACCGGCTCGCCCGAAGTGCAGGTTGCCATCCTCACCGCGCGGATTTCCAACCTGACCGAGCATTTCAAGACCCATAAGAAGGACAACCATTCGCGGCGCGGGCTTCTGAAGCTTGTGTCGCAGCGGCGCTCCCTGCTGGATTATGTGAAGCGCAAGGACGAGGCCCGCTACAAGGCCCTTATCGAGCGCCTTGGCATCCGCCGCTGATATTATTGGCCGTTTTACAAAAACCGGAATCGCCGACAGGGGTTGGCGGTTCCTGAACATCGCCGGATACATGGCAGGATCGCCGGAGGCTTGGTGCATGTTTCGATGAAAGCTTGTCCCCGCGAAAGCGGGGATGGATACCGGTTCATCGAAAAAAAACATGCACCCAAACAAAGAACCCAAGCCTCTCGCCGTCTTGCTCATGGGTTTGAGCGGTTTTCACCCCATCCATCGCGCTTCCCCGGAATGGTCCGGCGGAAAGGGGAGGGCTTATAGTCTCCCCGGCGCATAGCGAAGCGGGCGGCATGGGCCCCCGCATGAACAGGACGAGACATGTTTGATATTCAACGCAAAACCATTCAATGGGCAGGCCGCACGCTCACGCTCGAAACCGGGCGCATTGCCCGTCAGGCGGATGCCGCCGTGCTCGCGACCTATGGCGAAACCACCGTTCTTGCCACTGTCGTTTCGGCAAAAGAGCCTAAAGCGGGGATCGATTTCTTCCCCCTCACTGTGAATTATCAGGAAAAAGCCTTTGCTGCCGGGCGCATTCCGGGGGGCTATTTCAAGCGCGAGGGGCGCCCGAGCGAGAAGGAAACCCTTGTCTCGCGCCTGATCGACCGGCCCATCCGCCCGCTTTTCGTCGAAGGCTATCGCAACGACACGCAGGTTGTCGTCACCGTGCTTTCGCATGACCTCGAGAACGATCCCGATATCGTGGCGCTGGTGGCGACCTCCGCCGCGCTCACCCTGTCGGGCGTGCCCTTCATGGGCCCGGTTGGTGCGGCGCGCGTTGGCTATATCAACAATGCGTTCGTGCTCAACCCCACCATCGACCAGCAGAAGGATTCCGTGCTCGACCTCATCGTCGCGGGCACGGGGGACGCGGTTCTCATGGTGGAATCCGAAGCGCAGGAGCTCTCCGAAGACGTGATGCTCGGCGCGGTGATGCATGGCCATGCCGGGTTCCAGCCCGTGATCGACGCCATTATCAGCCTTGCGGAAAAGGCGGCGAAAGAGCCGCGTGATTTCACCCCGCCCGATTTGTCGCATATCGAAAAGGCGGTTCTGGCGGTTGCGGAAGCCGATTTGCGCGCCGCGTACCAGATTACCGACAAGCAGGGCCGCTATAAGGCGGTCGATGCCGCGAAAGCCAAGGTCTTTGCCGCGCTCGCGCCTGAAGGCGGCGAAGCAAAGTTCGACAAGGAAGAACTGAAAACCGTGTTCAAGGAAGTTCAGGCGAAAATCGTGCGCTGGAACATTCTTGACACCAAGAGCCGGATTGACGGGCGCAGCCTCACGGATGTTCGCCGTATCGTTTCCGAGGTCGGCATCCTGCCGCGCGCGCATGGCTCGGCCCTGTTCACGCGTGGGGAAACGCAGGCCCTTGTGGTGGCAACGCTTGGCACGGGCGATGACGAGCAGTTCATCGATGAGCTGGAAGGCACCCGCAAGGAGCGCTTCCTGCTGCATTACAACTTCCCTCCCTATTCGGTGGGTGAAACCGGCCGCATGGGCTCGCCCGGTCGCCGCGAAATCGGCCATGGCAAACTCGCCTGGCGCGCCATGCGCCCGATGCTGCCCGCGCAGCATGAATTCCCCTACACGATCCGCGTTGTCTCCGAGATCACGGAATCGAACGGCTCCTCCTCCATGGCCACGGTGTGCGGCGCTTCGCTCTCCCTGATGGATGCAGGCGTGCCGCTCAAGCGCCCGGTCGCGGGTATTGCCATGGGCTTGATCCTTGAAGGGGAGCGCTTTGCCGTTCTCTCCGATATTCTCGGGGATGAAGACCATCTTGGCGATATGGATTTCAAGGTTGCAGGCACCGAGAATGGCGTCACATCGCTCCAGATGGACATCAAGATCGCCGGCATCACCGAAGAGATCATGCGCGTGGCTTTGGGGCAGGCAAAGGGCGGGCGGCTCCATATTCTGGGTGAAATGGCGGCAGCCCTCACCACGCCGCGCGGCCAGCTTGGCCAATATGCCCCGCGCATCGAAACCATCAAGATCAACCCGGATAAAATCCGCGAGGTCATCGGGTCTGGCGGCAAGGTGATCCGCGAGATCACCGAAAAAACCGGCACCAAGATCGACATTCAGGATGACGGCACCATCAAGGTTGCCGCCAGCGAGGGTGAGAAAATCAAGGCCGCGATCAACTGGATCAAATCCATCGCGTCTGACCCGGAAATGGGCGCGATTTACGATGGCACCGTCGTCAAATGCGTGGAATTTGGCGCGTTTGTGAATTTCTTCGGCAGCCGCGACGGTCTTGTTCATATTTCCCAGCTTGCAACCCGCAAGGTTGCCAAGGTGACGGATGTGGTGAAGGAAGGCGACAAGGTGAAGGTGAAGCTGGTGGGCCTCGATGATCGCGGCAAGACCAAGCTCTCGATGAAGGTTGTCGATCAGGAAACCGGTGAAGACCTCGAAGCCAAGCAGAAGGCCGAAGCCGCTGCCGCCCGCGCGGATGACGGCGAATAAGCGATTGCTCTGCGCGTGAGATATGAAAACCCCCGCTTCGGCGGGGTTTTTTGCTTAGAGCAATTCCAGCGAAAGCATGCCCCCGCGAAGGCGGGGGTGGGAACCGGTTTCGCGTCCAGAATTGCGTAAAAATAAAGAGATAGAGCGCTTCAGGTGACTCAATCTTCGCCGGAAACGCTCTATGGGCTGACATAGACAGGACGGTGTGTGCTTATGGGCCGACATTGATCTCATGGCGGCTCAGTTTTTATTTTTCATCTGATGTGTCAAGGGCTTGTCATTTTTGATGATGCTTCGCACCCTTGACACATCAGATGAAAAATAACCAAAATCTGCCATAGAGATTAAAGCATTCAAAAATCAACGCATTTTCACTTATCTATGTCATCCCCTTTGTTTAAGCTTACCGCCGTGCCTGGTGCAGTGCGCTTTGCAGGGCATCCGCGAAATCGCCCCGCTCCTCGCGCCCGAGGCATTGCGCGAGCTCAACCCTTTGCCGCCCCTGAACAAGGGTGAGGCCCTCATTGCCGAATTCCGGGTGCTCCTCCCGTTCGAGCCGCACCCAGAGCGGGTTGAAGGTCGCTTCCCGGCTTTGCCCGCGCCAGTTCACGGCCCGCACCAGCAGCGCGATGCGGCTTAAAAACACCTCCTCATAAGCCCGCGCCGTGGCATTATGATAACGAAAGGCGAGATAAACCAGCAGGATATCAAGCCCCATGAACCCCAGAACCGGCCAGGCCCCCACAAGATAAAACGGAATGGAGGTGACAAGACCGACAGCGCCGATAAAACCCAGGAGCAGGGCCAGCCCCCGCTGCGAGAGCGAGCGATGCGGCGTAATCCGCGCGGTGAAAACCGGCGGCTCTTCTCCACCCCCGGCATCTGAAAACGGGTTGTGCTGGGGCATGAAAGCGCTTTCTCTTGCAGAAGGTTTCAGGCAGGCCATACGAATATATCTACAGCGTTTCAGGCAAAGATTGAGTCGCCTGAAACGCTCTACTCTCAAGTTTTGACGCAATTCCGGACGCGAAACCGGTTCCCGCTTTCGCTGGAATTGCTTTAATTTATCCGCATTTTCTCCAAAGGAAAGGTCTTGGCCATGGCAGAAGCAGGACCAAAGCGCGCAGGCACCGCAAAAGCCAAACCCGCAGCGCGCGCGCGCAAGAAGGCCGAGATTGCCGAGATATTCCGCCGGTTTCAGGCCATCGAACCCGAGCCCAAAGGCGAGCTTGAGCATGTGAACGCCTATACCCTGCTGGTGGCGGTGGTGTTATCCGCGCAGGCGACCGATGCGGGGGTGAACAAGGCGACCCGCGCCCTGTTCGCGCTGGCTGATACCCCGGCAAAAATGCTGGCGCTTGGTGAAGAAAGGCTGCGCGATCTCATCAAGACCATCGGGCTTTTCCGCACCAAGGCGAAAAACGTCATCGCGCTCAGCGAAGCCCTGATCAAGGAGCACGGCGGCGACGTGCCCGCCGACAGGGAGGCCCTTGTGCGCCTGCCGGGCGTTGGCCGCAAAACCGCGAATGTGGTGCTGAATATGGCGTTTGGCGAAGCCACCTTCGCGGTCGATACGCATGTGTTCCGGGTGTCGAATATCGTGCCCATCGCGCCGGGAAAAACGCCGGAAGCGGTGGAAAAAGGGCTCGATGCCCTCATCCCCGAGCCATATCGGCTCCACGCGCATCACTGGCTTATCCTGCACGGGCGCTATACCTGCAAGGCGCGCAAGCCCGAATGCTGGCGCTGTCCGATTACGGATTTATGCTGTTACGCCCATAAAACGCATCAGCCATACACAAAATAGGCAGCAAGCCCGAAACAGCCGACAATGATGCGCCACCACGCGAAGGGCGCAAAACCATGCCGGGTGATGAAACCGAGAAAGCCGCGCACCACGACGAGCCCGACAAGAAACGAGACGACAAAACCGATGCCGATCGCCGCGACATCGTCAAAAGCGAGAAGCTTGTAGTTTTTATAAAGATCGAGCGTGAAAGCGCCGAGCATGGTTGGCATAGCGAGAAAAAACGAGAATTCCGCTGCTGCCCGTTTCGAAGCCCCGGAGAGCATGGCCCCGACAATCGTCGCGCCGGAGCGTGAAACGCCCGGAATCATGGCAAGGCACTGGAAGAGCCCGATTTTCAGGCACATGAGCGGGCCAAAATCCATCACGTCATCGGTGGTTGTTTCCGGCGCAAGCTCGTCCACCACCAGAAGAACGAGGCCGCCGATGATCAGGCTGATGCACACAACCAGCGGCGAGAAAAGCAGGCTCTTGATGGTGGAATGCGCGGCAAGCCCGATCACCACCGCAGGAAGAAAGGCAATGAGAACGCCCAGCACAAAGCGTCGGCTTTGCGGATCGGAGCGCAAGCCCGCGAGCAAGCCCAGCAATTTTGCGGCATAGACCGAGAGAATGGCAAGAATGGCCCCAAGCTGGATCAAAACCTCGAAGGCATTGCCGGGCGATGAAAACCCGAGATAATGCCCGAAGAGAATGAGATGCCCGGTGGAGGAAACGGGGAGGAACTCCGTCAACCCCTCGATGAAACCAAGCAGAGCCGCCTTGAGCGCAAGAGTTGTATTCATCAATCAATAACCATAAGGGATGTGTCAAGGCGTTGGTTGAATCAGAATGGTTGATGCAAACAGGATGCTTCATTATACCGCATCATCGATCTAGAGCAATTCCAGCGAAAGCATGCCCCCGCGAAGGCGGGGGTGGGAACCGGTTTCGCGTCCGGAATTGCGTCAAAACAAAAAGATAGAGCGTTTCAGGTGATTCAATCTTCGCCGGAAACGCTCTATACCAGTCTTGGCTACATTCACGCAGCAGATGATGCGGTTTTGCCGGGGATTTCGTTCTGCATCCCTCATATCACAGGCAGTCACTCTCATCACAGCTTCTTCTTGGAGATTTCCGGCAGAATGGCGCTTTTCTATCATTTTCCGCTTTGCCCGCAATCGCGCTTCATCCGGCTTGTCATGAGCGAATTGGCGATGGAAGCCGAAATGATGAGCGAAAACATCCATGACAGGCGGCGCGGCTTTCTTGAGATCAACCCAGCCGCCACTTTGCCCGTGCTGGTGGAGCAGGACGGCCCGGCGATTTGCGGTGCCGGGGTTATCGCCGAATATCTTGATGAAACGCGCGGTCTTGTGCTGGGTGAGCGGCGGCTTTTGCCGGAAAACCCCGCCGCACGCGCCGAGGTGCGGCGCCTGCTCGACTGGTTCAACCTCAAATGCCAGGAGGAGGTGAGCGGGCTTCTGCTGCATGAGAAGGTCTATAAGCGCCTGCTGCCCGTGAATCAGGGCGGCGGCGCGCCTGATCCGGGTATCCTGCGGGTCGCGCGCAGCAATATCCGCTATCACCTCAAATATATCGGCTATCTTGCGGCACGGCGCAACTGGCTCGCGGGGGAGCAGTTGAGTTATGCTGATCTCGCGGCGGCGGCGCATCTCTCAACCGCCGATTATCTGGGAGACGTGCCGTGGGACGAGGACGAGACGGCGAAAACCTGGTATGCGCGGATCAAATCACGCCCGAGCTTCCGCATCCTGCTGAACGAGCGGATGCGCGGCCTGCCGCCCGGCGCGCATTACGCCGATCTCGATTTTTAACGCCCGGAACCATCAAGGCGCAGCTTCCCGCGCTCGCCGCCGCGCATGGCTTTGACGCCGTGGGTGTGGCCGCCGCCGCGCCCGATGCCACGCGCCTCTCCCGGTTACATGATTGGCTCGAAGCCGGGCATAACGCCGAGATGGACTGGATGGAACCAAACCCCGCGCGCCGCGCCGGGCCGGAAACCCTCTGGCCGGAGGCGAAAAGCGTCATCATGCTCGGGGTGAATTACGCCAGCGCCGAGAATCCGCTTGAGGCGCTCGAACACCCTTCCAAAGCCGCCCTCGCGCTTTATGCCCTGCGGCGCGATTATCATGACGTGATCAAAGGGCGGCTCAAGGCCTTTGCAGCGGCGCTGATCGCCAAGGCGGGCGGGGAGGTCAAGGTATTTGTCGATACGGCGCCGGTGATGGAAAAGCCGCTCGCCATGGCGGCGGGGCTGGGCTGGCAGGGCAAGCACAGCGTTCTGGTGAGCCGCGGGCATGGCAATTGGCTGCTGCTCGGCGCGGTTTATACCAGCCTTGCGCTTGAACCGGATGAAGCGGCGCGTGACCATTGCGGCTCCTGTTCTCGCTGCCTTGACATCTGCCCGACCAAGGCGTTCCCTGCGCCCTATACGCTCGATGCCACGCTCTGCATCGCCTATCTCACCATCGAGCATAAGGGGGCAATTCCGCGCCATTTACGCGCAAAATTCGGCAATCGCGTGTTTGGCTGCGATGATTGCCTCGCCATCTGCCCATGGAACCGCTTCGCCAAGGCGACACAGGATGCGAAGCTGGCGTTGAAAACCGATCTCATGGGTCTGGATCTCGCGTATCTGGCCGGGTTGGATGATGCGGCGTTTCGCAGGGTTTTCGCGCAAACGCCTGTCAAACGCACGGGGCGGGCGCGGTTTTTGCGCAATATCCTCATCGCCATCGGCAATTCGGGGGATCGCGGTTTGATCAACCCGGCAAAGGCCCTGCTGGAGGATGAAAGCCCCCTCGTGCGCGCCATGGCGGTCTGGGCGCTCCATCGCCTGATGCCGGAGCCGGATTTTACGGCGCTGGCCGCCTTGCGCGCACCGGATGAGGATGCAGAGGTGGAAGAGGAATGGGCCGTTGCGATGGAGTATTTTGCGATTGAGCATGCCCCCGGGCCTGATCCGGGGGCATGCTTTCGCTGGAATTGCTCTATCGGCGCGTTATGAGGTCAATCAGAAGACCGTGGCGAAGTGGCGCAAGCGTATATCGGTTGCCGATCTGCCGACCGGGCCAAGGGATGCAAAATCCACGGTGCTGACTCTCGACGAGGAGGCGATCATTGTTGCATTGACCTTGCCCCCAGGTTTTATCCAGTTTTGAGTTCGTTTCCGGCGTTGGTTTTGCCCTGTTGGGCGGGTGAAGCGGCGGGCGATGGCGCGGCGCTTTTCAGATTGCGCAGCGCCAGAGCCCGACGCGGGTTGAAGGTTGAAGCGAACTCGGTCGGTGTCTGCCATCCGAGTTGCGAGTGAGGCCGCGAGCCATTGTAATCTGCTCGCCAGATGGCCAGAACCGCTCGAGCATGACTGAGGGATGAGAACACACGCTGCGCGCAATTGCTTCGCAATCATTGAGCAGCTCGTCCCGCAGGCGACCATTGAAGGATTCAATGAATTCCGAAGGAATTGCGCGAAGCGCGGTTCTGCATCGGCTTTCCTGGCGCGATGTAATGCCACTCGACACGCGCCTGATCGGCCCATGCCAGAATGGCGTTGCTGGTGAACTCGCTGCCCATAGGATTGCAGAACGCAATCCGTCCCGCATTGCTATGGTCGCTGACAATCATCTTCGGTGGACCGCGTTCTGCGATGAGCCGATCAAGCTCCCGGGCAACGCGTACCCCCGATAGTGAAGTATCCGCCACCAGAGCCAGGTTCTCGCGTGTGCAATCATCGACAATCGCCAAGATTCGGAAGCCATAGCGATCCGGAACGGATCGCGTTCCACGATACTATGGCCCATCCGTAAACTGATCCGAGACAAAGTCCAATGACCAGCGCTCGTTGGGCCGCAGCGGCACCAGCATGGGCGCACGCGTCCCGATGGCTCGCTTGCGCCCGCCACGACGCCGAACGGAGAGCTTCTCTTCCCGATAGAGCCGGAAGAGTTTCTTGTGGTTCACGGCCAGCCCTTCGCGCTTGAGGATCACATGCAGGCGCCTGTAGCCGAAGCGTCGGCGTTCACGCGCAATGGCGCGCATCCGCTCCCGGAGGACAGTGTCATCGGGCCGGGTCGATTGATATCGGATCGTCATGCGGCTTGAGCGAAACGCTTTACACGCCCGAAATTCTTCCCGGAATTCTTGCGCTCATCCCGTGCTTCTCCACGAGATGGGCAACAGCTTTCCGCTCGGCAGCGGGCGTCACCATTTCTTTCCCAGGAGATCCTTCAACGCGACATTGTCGAGCATGGCGTCGGCGAGCATGCGCTTGAGCTTGGTGTTCTCCTCCTCAAGCGCCTTCAGCCTCTTGGCTTCTGATACCTCCATGCCACCATATCTAGAGCGTTTTTGACTTACACCGGGTCATATCCGGCTGCCTTGAAATAGTGTCTGCACTCTTCGGGCGTGAACGCTGCAAGGGAGTCGGTTACGACGGTCCAGAGATCGTCGACGGTTCTGGCCGCTGCTTTTCTCAGAAGGGCTTTGAGCTTTGAGAAGGCCATCTCGATGGGGTTGAAGTCCGGCGAGTATGGCGGCAGGAACACAAGCTGTGCGCCAACCTTCTCGATCGCCTCGCGCACGCCGCTGATCTTGTGGGATGGCAAATTGTCCATGACCACGATGTCGCCAGGACGAAGCTCAGGCGCAAGGATCTGTTCTGTATAGGCTAGAGCATTTTCCGATCAAGTGGTTGCCGGTTGATCGAAGAAAATGCGATAAAAACAAGAAGATAGAGCGGCCGACCTGATTCAATCAGGTCGGAAACCGCTCTAGGAAGGCAGAGCCGTTCATCGGGCCATCGAGGAGCATCGGTGCGGCCATGCCATTCAATCTCAGGCCGGCGGTGAAAGTGGTTGTCTTCCAGTGCCCGTGAGGCACCGCCGTCCGGCATCGCTCGCCGCGCAGACTGCGTCCGCGCAACCGCGCCATCTTCGTGGATGCCGCAGTCTCATCAATGAAGATCAACTTCCCGGGGGCGAGATCGAGTTGGCCGTCGAACCAGGCTAGAGCATTTTCAAGCATCGTTGATACCGGTTCGCGTGAAGAACCGTAGGTCCGCGAAGCGAAACTGCGATAAAACAAGAAGATAGAGCCTTTCAAGTGACTCGATCTTTGTCGAAAACGCTCTAGAGCAATTCCAGCGAAAGCATACCCCCGCGAAGGCGGGGGTGGGAACCGGTTTCGCGTCCGGAATTGCGTAAAAACCTGAGAGTAGAGCGTTTCAGGTGACTCGGTCTTCGCTGGAAACGCTCTATGCGGCGGCGCAGGACATCGGGACGCTGCTGTTCGGCGGCATGCGCCGTCTTTTTTTGAACGTGATGCCGCAGCGGTCG